>JAEEGJ010002438.1_pt1 | contig 97086 bp, 83 predicted proteins | sample 8958761 | NCBI WGS metagenome assembly JAEEGJ01 (sample SAMN16246546, study PRJNA631951) | gut metagenome | biome: gut microbiome; feature: rumen; material: RS-attached | host: Bos | place: Iran: Karaj | collected 2018-10 | reverse complement strand
TAGGGTTACAAGAGCATTCACAACTGATTATGAATTTGTACCCCAATCCCGCCACGCAGTATGTGGTGTTGGACATGAACACGGGAGAAGAGATGAACGGTATGGTGATAATTACGGACATGATGGGCAGACATTGCATGCAGCAGAAGGCCGAGGGAACCAATTGCCGCATTTCCGTGTCGGATTTGCCAACTGGAATGTATTTCTTGACCTATTTGGATGGTGAGAAGAAGTTTACGAGAAAATTCATGAAAAGATAGCACCATGAAAAAAAGAACTTTGCTTTTAGGGTTAGTCACAGCGGTGTATCTGTTCACCCTATTTGAGACTTCTGGGCAGTCTTCCCCTCCTGTCCAACAGGACTTTGATACCACCAGAAGGTTGTGAAACGGTAAGGATTTTCGGGGATGTAGAGACGCGAAATTTTGCGTCTCTACGATGCCCCGGAAATCAAAAATCCCTGTTGACCAAAAAAAGTAATTTCAAAAACAACAAATCAAACCTTAAAAATTCAAAACAATGAAAAGAATCACAACAAAAACCAGCCGTTTCAAGACTGTGTTGACCTTGGCGGCGATTTTGCTTGTCGCAAGAAACACACACCTACAGGCGCAGGCCGAATACCACCCTATCACCGACGGCTGCATTTGGTCGGTGAGCAACGAGAAATACAAGACCGCTGGCGACACTGTGCTCAACGGGAAGACCTACATGAAAGTCTATCGGCAGGTTAGCGTCCAGCCTTTCGAGTTCAGCATGGAGGATGCGGAGTATTTCGCGGCCATCCGTAACGATTCGGCGGGAAAGAGAGTGTATGCATTCATCCCCTCAGGCACTTGGATTTGGGATTTGAGGGATTATTCTGCAATCCAGACTGATACGGCAATGGACGTGTTAATTTATGACTTTTCGCTCAACGTTGGCGACACCGTTTACTATTACATGTTGGGGGATAACATTGTGAAATCGGTTGCCGTCCGTGTGGAAACAGCCGACATTTATGTAGGCGTAAATGGTTATTCAACTGAAGGTCATCATTTTTCAGAGATGGACACCCTTGCGTTTCTTTCAGACAGTACTCCTTGTCATCAGATATTCTTGCATGATATCTCTTATTTGTCTCAAGGGAAGGCATGGATAGAGAGCATCGGGTGTATCCGCGGCTTTGGAGAGGGCCCTCAATCGTTAGTCTCAGATTATGGGTACAGAACATTATTGTGTTTCTTGGATAATTTCGGGAATACCCTGCAGACTGACTTTGACTTCGACGACAATTCGAGTGACTGTTTCAACAAAGGGTTTGGCGGAGGAGTGGAGGATTTAGAAAAGCTGAACCTCAAGACCTATCCGAATCCTGTGACGGAACAACTGCATTTGTACATCGGTGAAACGGAGGATAAAGACATCACCATAAACATTTTCAACATCATGGGTGTTTGTGTTTATAGGAATATTTTAGCGGGAACGGGGTCAGATGTGGAAATTGACCTCCATCATCTTCCAAATGGAATGTACACCGTAGTTCTGGAAACGTCAGACAAAAAAACATCACACAAAATCATAAAAATATGAAAAAAGGAATATTTATCTTTGTAATGACGGCCTTGTTAAGTAATTCATTTGCACAATATGTCTGCTTTGACTCAACAAAGGCATACAATACGCGCGGTGGTTGCACACGTGTCGTTCCAACTGACATATATGACACAGGGTTGCTATCTTTATCGTTCATTCCGAATGATAGTACTCCTTTAATTACTATTCCTGTCAATATCAATGTTTGGAGAAAAGATGATGGTACTGGCAACTATTGGCAGGATACGCCTGCTTTTAGAGATAGTCTCAGGTTGGCTTTTGAATACTTAAATATCATTTATTCGCAGAACCAGCCCTACTGTTTGAATATTCCCAATTCTCAGTTTATTGCAGATACAAGGGTGAGATTCGTAATAGATACAGTTTTTTATTATAACAATACGGAAATGGCTTTAAAGACCTATCCAGCTCCTTTTGTGGAATACCTTTTAACACATCATCCAGACCGCCTCAATCATTTTACGTACCATTTGTCAATAGACACAACAGCATATTGGTGGGGATATTCGTCGGGATATAACAGTGATTATCCTTCTGTTGTTTCAGTTCGACAACACACTTACAAGAGCTTGTATGCTTTTGCTTTGCACATGGCACATGAATTTGGGCACAATTTTGGACTTGGGCATCCCTATGATTCGGAAATTACAACAATCGCTCATCCTGAATTTCTGTGGGATGTGTTCGGAACTGCAACTCAATCGTGGTGCAGTGCACCTCCTACAAAAGTTTGCCACCATGATGCAGGATGGGATTGTGACCCTTGCACTCCATATAACACATGTACCAACAATATTATGGGTGGATCATACGCAGCAAGACATTTTTCAGCATTGCAATGTGGGCGTATTCAAAGAGCGTTACAAGTTTCATCTCTCAGACGTTTTGCCTATGGGGAAGAGAATCCAGCTGAATTGCATATCAATAGGAATCAGTTGATTGATTATACGAGAAAATATTACCAGACTGTGATTGTTGATTCAGGAGCTACACTAACAGTGACTTGCCGCGTCGAAATGGTTTCCTCCGCCCGCCTCATTGTCCGCCCCGGCGGCAAACTCGTGGTCGATGGCGGCACGCTGACCTCCGCCTGCCCGGGCGAGATGTGGCAGGGCATCGAGGTGTTGGGCGACCGGACCAAACGGCAGCTGCCGCAGTACCAGGGTACCGTGGAGCTGCGCAACGGGGCCACCATCGAGAACGCGCACTGCGGCATCCGCACGGGGTTGCAAGGCGACGCGTCATACGCCACCACCGGCGGCATCATCCGTGCTGAGGATGCATACTTCATCAACAACCGCCGGAGCGTGGAATTTCTCTCCTACACCAACCATGCCCTGAACGGGAATGTGGCGAACAACCAGAGCTATTTCTCCGGATGCTCGTTCACAGTGGACAACGACAACCTTTTCTCCCAAAACAACGGCCAGTTTATCGACCACGTGACGTTGTGGGATGTGAAGGGGATTGATTTCAACGGCTGTGCGTTTGAGAACGCCACCACCGCGCAAGGCGACCGCAGGCACGCCATTTATGCCGAAGACGCCGGTTTCACGGTGGACAAGAGGTGTACAGACCCGGTTTATAATCCCAGCACCTGTACCTGTAATGCCTTTGTCCGCAGTACCTTTTCCGGCTTCGCCATCGCCATCGAGGCGAACACCTCTGGCAACCAGTTTCCCGTGAAGATCGACCATTCCCGTTTCAGCGAAAACGGCACCGGTGTCCGCATCAACGGCAACCATTTTGCCACCGTGACCCGTTGCGACTTCGACCTGACCACCAACCCCCAAGAATGGCGTTATCTCTACGGCCTGTATCTGAGCGGATGCTCCGGATTCAAGGTGGAGGCCAACCAATTCGATGGCACAGTGCAATATGTCGACGGGATAACCACCGGAGTCTATGTCAAGGGATCCGGAAGTTCGGTCAACAGCCTGTATAAGAACGAGTTCGACAACCTCTCTTACGGGATTCACGCCTACGGGAACAACAGCGGACTCCAAATACGCTGCAACGAGTTTGGCGGGAACGGTGCCGACATCTTTGTCCCGTCCGGTTCTTCCATAGCCTCGTCGCAAGGGAGTTTGCAGACAAGTGCCGGGAACAAATTCATGCAGGCCTACGGCTATAATATTTTCAATGGAGGTGCACAGACTATCACCTACTACTACAAAAATTCGACGACAAACAGTTACGCCGAACCCGTCCTGAATTCGAGTGGCGTTTCTGTGACCCCGAGTAATACCGCCAACAATTGCGCCTCCACGCTGTGCGGAATCACTCCTTTAGACCCCACTCCGTTCCAGCTGGCCGGTTTCCAGTCCGACATGAACGCCTATACCACGGCCCTGACAGGGAACAACGGTGACATGGACGGTGGGGCTGGCGTGGAGACGCAAAATTTTGCGTCTCTACCGCAGGGAGGAACGGGAAACCTGTCGGAAACGGCGCAGTCCCTCTCCGACACCTATTACACCGCCGTGCGCACCCTCATGTCCGACAGTCTGCTGGACCTTGGCACGTTGGAGCAGTGGCACGCGGCCGCGCAGCCCATCGCCGACCCGTACTCGCTGACGGAGACGCGGTTCTGCGAGGGTTATGCGGAGACCTTCGCGGCGGATGTGGACGACGCGGAAATGGCAAACTATGCCGAGTTCCACGCGATGAAGGTGGCGTTGCGGAACAATGTTGCGGACGATGGCGGTTCCGTAGGGGCGAATAATTATTCGCCCCTACAACCCGGCGGGCATGTCAATTGGTATGCATTAACACCGGCGCAGATCGCGCAGTTGCAGGCGATTGCCGATCGCAACACGGGCCGCGCCTCGGTGATGGCCAAAGGGGTGCTCTGTTTCTTCTTCGATATTTGTTATGATGACGAGGACCAGTTGGCGGAGGATAACGGCGATGTGGATGGGGAAACCCGTGCGAAACGCACCGCCGTCAATGTCGCCGCCGATGCCGCGCTGGCCGTCTACCCCAACCCCACCGACGACCTCCTGCACATCGAACTCTCCGGCGCGGAAATCGCCAACATCGCGCTGTATGACCTACAGGGGCGCATGGTGGCGGGCGCACACGCAGGTGCGCCCCAACAGGGCACAACCGCCACGATGAACATGCGCAACGTTCCCGCCGGCGTCTATCTCCTGCGCGTGACGGCCGCGGACGGGAAGGAATATCACCGGAAGATTGTGAAACGGTAAGGATTTTCGGGGATGTAGAGACGCAAAATTTTGCGTCTCTACGGTGCCCCGAACGACACCGCGAATCACAATTCACCAATCACCAATCACCAATCACTAATCACCAATCCCATGCACAACGGCATAACATACAGAAAGTTCGGATGATGGCGGGTACCGTCGCGGCATACCCCGTGCCGCGGGCGGCGCCCGAATCCGGACATAAACGGGAAATGCGTAATTTCGCCGCGCCACATCTTCGGATTCTGTTCAACAGACCTCGCAGGGTCTGCGGGTGTGGCGGGGGAAAGGGTAAATAATAGAGGACCACACAAAAAAACAGAAAAAATGAAAAACATCACCTTAACAACGGCCTTTGTCTTATTGGCCACGATAAGTCTTTTTGCTCAAACATCATCATGGAGTACCACGGGTAACATTATTCCCACAGAGGGTATTCAGCCCACCTACTTTGTCGGCACTAAAAATGCTTATCCGTTGTACTTCCGAACAAGCAATAACGACCGAATGTGTATCAGCACCACGGGCAACGTGGGTATTGGCACAACTATCCCCCAGCAAATGTTGCATATCGTAGGTGGCAATGTCTTGATTTCCAGAACTTCGCAACGTGCGCCGGGCTCCACCAACGGATCCCTACTTTTCGGGGATACCACATCCACGCTCAATCCCGCTGGAGAATGGGGCATAGAGTACGTGAACGACGACAACGAGGGGTACGGGCTGAACTTTTTCATCCCCTGGACCACATCGCATGTCGGCATGAATTACCGTCTCTTCCTCAAGGACAACGGCTACGTAGGCATCGGCACCAACAACCCGCAGGCGAACCTGGCGGTGAACGGCGATATTCTGGCCAAGAGCGTGCGGGTGAACACCAGCAGCACCTATTGGCCGGACTACGTTTTCGGGTCAGAGTACAACCTGATGAGTTTGAATGAGTTGGAACTGTATGTGAATGCCCACAAGCACTTGCCTGGCATCCCTTCCGCGCAGGAAGTAGAGGACAAGGGCGACATTGATCTCGGCACGATGAACACTCTCCTGTTGGAGAAGGTGGAGGAGTTGACCCGCTATGTCATTGATTTGCAGAACCAGATTGACGAACTGAAAAAAGGGAAGGAGTAGTTTATGAAAAATAAAGTTACACGTAGTGTATTTATCTTATTGTTACTGCTGGGAACGGGTTGTAACAGAATCAAAGACTGTGGATATTCTGAAAGTACGCACATGGTGTATAATGAACAGACAAAAGAGTGTGAATGTACTAATTGGGATTACAGCGACATCTGTCCATTGTCGGAAACCCAATATAATAGCATTTCTTTGGTAAGAAAAAACTTTGACTATTATGTCAAGTCCGTGTCGGAATATCCATACTTTGCTCATAAAGGAGACACCATTTTGGTTTGGGGGTTCATTGTTGGAAACGATGTCTATCACTTATATGAATCTCCCGTAATCCCAATCGGAGGTGACGGTATCCCTTGCTTGGATATAACTGGATTCAACTTATCAAACAACGTTGATGCTTATGATACAGTCTATGTTACGGGTGTTTTAGAATTCCCAACACTATCAAACGAAAAAATAAAACGTAAACAATCCGATCAATGTTTTTTAGTGGATTATGTTTTACGGATTATTGAGATTCACCTCTAAAAAGACACGAAGATGAATAATATTGTTAAGAATATTTCATTTGCTTTGCTTTGCTTGACAACATTGTCTTTAGGTGCGCAACCTCAAATCACAAGGAAAGAAGCCATAAAAGTGGCCGCCAACGCATTAATGATAATCAATAGAGACAGCAATAATGAATCAGAGCGGATAGTGGACAGTGTATTTACTCTGACAAAAAGTGGAAATACGTTAATGTATGAAGTGCTCTTTACAACAGGGGAAAGAGTGTTGCTTTCAGGTCATCGCGGATGCCTACCTGTTTTAGGCATAATAGATAATGATTGCTTGAATAATGTTTCTCTTATACATGATGGGAGTTATTTACCTGACGGTTTGCGTTCCCTTCTTGATGATTATGCGGCACAAATTGATTATTGTTTCCATAATACTATTGGGGAATATTATTCAGAAAAATGGAATGCATTTAAACAAACAATTGACACCTCTTGGGCGAAAAGTATGGTTTACATTCCTCCAATGCTTACTACAAAATGGGGTCAAGACAGTTCCAACGACTCAAAACACAATTACGTGGATTATACAGCATACAACGCATATACTCCACACGGTGATTATTGTAATCATTGTTTTGCAGGTTGCAGCGCTGTTGCAATGGCTCAAATATTAAAATATTACAATTCTCCACAAGAATCACCGTCCCAATGTTCCCGCTATTCTTGGAATAATATGCCCGACAGCCTGCGTAGGTGGCACAACTCTTCCTATAACTCGCAAAAGGATGCCGTAGCTCGGTTAATATCAGATTGCGGTATTGCAATGGATATGGACTATTGTTCTGACACAAGCCATTATTACCCATATTCATGCACCTCATCAACCTATAATCTTGAACAAGTAGTCAAAGCGCTGAGAAACTATAGTTATATCAATGCTTATCCGTGGCATGAATCACAATGTGCTTCGCATTCAGAATGGGTTGACAAAGTAGCGATAGAACTTTTTAATCTTCGGCCGTTATACTACATTGCGTACCGCTATAAAGGCGGGAAACTGTATGGACACGCATTTGTGTGTGATGGATATGTGAATGTGGACAATTTATTTCAAAGCTTTCATATTAATTGGGGATGGAATGGGAAACAAAACGGTTGGTTTACTTTAGACAACTTGAATCCCTCATCTTTGTTATATGACAGGTATCATGGTGCAATCTTTAACATCTATCCAACTACTTGCTACCAAAACATTATCATGGAGTGTGATACCTCTTTTTCTTCCCAGACTCTCAAAACATTCTCGGCTGTTGACAGTTTTCAGAATAACCAACACGTTTTCCAAACCCCCACTAGTGCCTGCATACATATCTATGCAGGGAAGGACATTTTCTTAACCGATGGTTTTCACGTTGCCGAAGGGTCTGACTTCTACGCGGCCATCGCCTCATGCGGATCTGCTTCCTTGGCCACCTCGCCAGACATTCTCACCAACAACAACGGAACGGATAATCCCACCGACACCCTTCCCGCACCCAAATCATGGCAAACCGAGACCATTCAATCCGATGACGCCGCCTTGACCGTCTATCCCAATCCCACCGACGACCTCCTGTTCGTGGAATTGCGCGGTGCGGAAATCGCCCGCGTTGCCCTTTACGACCTGCAGGGGCGGATGGTGACGGGCGCGGGCGCACACGCAGGTGCGCCCCAACAGGGCACAACCGCCACGATGAACATGCGGAACGTTCCCGCCGGCGTCTATCTCCTGCGCGTGACGGATGCGGACGGGAAGGAATACCACCGGAAAATTGTAAAACGGTAAGGATTTTCGGGTGTAGAGACTCGGCGCGCCGAGTCTCTACGGATACCCCCGAATCACAAGTCACAAATCACAAATCCCATGCACAACGGCATAACATACAGGAAGTTCGGATCACGGCGGGTGCCGCGGCGGCATGTCCCGTGCCGCGGGCGGCGCCCGAATCCGGACGTAAGCGGGAAATATGTAATTTTGCCGCGTTGTTTGCTTATCTTGATGTTTAACGGACTTCGCACCAAGGATAGGAACAATGTGAGAAAATGAAAAATCGGAAGTCCACTACAAGCAAAATATGAAACGTTTTTTCAGATTGTTACTTTTTTTTAGCATTCCATTGATTGGGATAGTGCTTTCAACTTGTGGAAAGAAGACTTGCGAGGCAGGTGTCGAAGGTTACTTTATATATTTAAGCAATCCATATAAAGTAGATGACAAATGGATTCGTGCATACTTTATTCCACAACAAGATGCACTATATAATATTGATACACTAACTCTTGATATGATAAATAACGACGGAATGGATGGATATATTAATTCATACAAGCCAACGTTCACCCACCGCAGGTATGGGGCTGGGGGTGAATGCGGATAATCATAAAAAATAGTAGTCTTAAAAAAAACAATAAGGAAATGAAAAAAATCAAAATTATTATTACGATAGCCCTGATTATGCTAGTCAATGTATTCCTGTTAACTCGATGTAAGGATCAAAATTGGAACAGTTTAGAAGGAACGGTTATTGGATACGAATACTGCACAAGCAATATCAGAGGGTATCTGATTGAGGTTCAGAAACCAGTAGGAATCGGCGAGAATATAGTCATTAATGAAACATATTATTCAAATGTGGTAAAAACGTATTCCCAGCCAACAACCGCACTGCAAATAGGGGATCAGATAACAGGAAGTTATCAATTTCTGACAGACTCCTCTTTTTGTAGGGTTTGCGAAGCACTATACCAAATTTACGATGTTCCTGAAGTTATTGTTTCATTTAATTAAGTCTTTTATGAAAAAAATCCTTTTACTTTGGTCTGTGTATGCATTCATTTTGAATGCTTCTGCGCAAGCGGATGGTGGAGCCGGATCATTCGGGTCTCAGCGTGTTGCAGCAATGCATACTTCTGGGCTTGGCACGGTCAAGCTTCTACTACAAGCCGGTGGGCGAAAGTGAGTTTAACCTTATGATTATGAGGATAATGGACGAGATTCATTTGGATTACCCGTATTACGGGGTGCGGCGGATAATGGCCGAACTTCAACGTCGCGGTTACGGGGTCGGCGAGAAGCGTGTGCAACGTCTGATGAAACTGATGGGCATCGAAGCCATGTACCCGAAGCCCAAGACAACCGTTGCGGCACCTGAACACAAGAAGTACCCGTATCTGTTGCGCGGGCTCGACATCGTCCGTCCGAAACAGGTGTGGGAGATGGACATCACCTACATCCCTATGCGTCACGGTTTTATGTACCTCGCAGCCATCATCGACGTGTTCAGCCGTCGCATCATGGGCTGGGGGCTGAGCAACACGATGGAGGCGGAGTGGTGTGCGGAAATCGCCGAGGAGGCCTTCCTGCGCCACGGCAGGCCGGAAATTTTCAACACCGATCAGGGAAGCCAGTTCACCAGCGAGGTGTTCATCACTACATTGGTCGGCGAAGATCTTGATAATCCGAAACTTAAGATCAGCATGGACGGACGCGGACGGGCGACTGACGACATCTACATTGAGCGGTTCTGGCGCAGCATAAAATACGATGACATCTATCTGAACGCTTACGAGGACGGAGTGGAGTTGTGGTACGGAATCGACAACTACATCCGCATCTACAACACTAAAAGGTTGCACCAGAGTCTTGATTATCAGACTCCTGACGAGGTTTACAAGAAAGTGTCGTGAACAATGAGAAAAAATGTATTTTTGCCGAACGGAAATAACAAATCGACTTTTCAACCCGAAGGGGCTGCCCCGGCGGCCTCTTCCCTGAAAAGTAGTTATATTAAGAACGAAGAAAAACTGTCCAAAGAAAGGGGGACACTAAAGTCAACAGATAAAATTGAAATTAATTTACGGAATTAAAGAATTATGCAGCGTTGTTTGTCTATTATGGTGTTTAACGGACTTCGCATCATGACTGGAGGCGGCGTGAAAAGTGAAAAAATAGAAGTCCACTAATAAAAGTATGAGAAATATACTGTTTGTAGCTGTGGTCTTTTTATTCATGATGGGAGTTGTTGCTTGCGATAACCCATCAAGCTACAAAGACATTGTTGTGACCGAATTGACCATACCAATTTACTTTGATAATGTTGTTGACAATCAGGTAACAATCATACGGAGCAAATCTGAATACAAGTCATTTTTCTCTGATTATGATGTCGATATGCCCTCTATTGATTTCAATCATAATACACTTATAGTAGCCCGAGGGGTGACCTATAGAGGAATTGTTGAAAACGCAGACAAAGTGATTCGTTGTTTTTGGAATAATGATACTTTGAATGTAAGCATCAACATTCCTGTAGATTTTACTTTTTCTGCGGATCCTTGGTGTTGTATCTTTTTGATTGATGATAAAATCAGAGAAAACCAAAATGTACTATTAAATGTTGATGAAATATTGATATAATATGAAAAAGACTATTTTTATTGTTATTCTTGCTGTATGCACGTATTTGCTCTCAGCACAAGCTCCTAAACAATGGCATATTAATCAATGGTTGGAATTAAAAGCAAATTATAACCGACAGTTTATTATCACTACAGACACGTCCGCCTGTATCGATTGTATGGAAAATCAGGGTGTAACGTTCCATCCTTTCCAAATAGTAAACACTCTATATGAGGAAGAGGGAGAACAAGTACTCTTTTGGACAATTGTTACTTGCCCTGATTTACAAGAAAACCTTATCTGTGAAAGTCTTCTATACTCGTCTCCCTCATACCAAACAGAGGATGGAAGTAACATTGATGTCTCTAATTTGATTAACGTTAAAATAAAAAGGTCCGAAGATGAAGATCTCTTATATAAGATGGCCAAGGACAATGGAATTATCGTCTTGGGAAAGAACAGTTATATGCCTCTTTGGTTTACTTTGTCATGCACGAAAGAATCATCAGGTGATGTGATTTCTGTTGCAAATTTGTTGTATAAATCAAAACTATTTGCTCAAATCGTGCCAGACATATTGGTTCACAACCTCTTGTTTTGTAGTTCTGATGAGTTTTTTTCTGAACAATGGGGATTAAACAACAGCGGACAGTATGATGGAATAGCTGGCATTGATATTAAATATTGTGAAACGAAAGAAATCACAACTGGTTCATCAAATACTGTTGTGGCGGTAATAGACCATGGAGTAGAACTCGATCATCCAGACTTACCTAACATGTTTCCTATCAGTTATGATGCAGAAACCTTTTCTTCTCCGAGCATTATCAGAGGAAACCATGGTACAAATTGTGCTGGAATAATAGGCGCAAAAGAGGATAATACTATAGGTGTTGCAGGAATCGCACCCGAGTGTCCCATAATGTCGATAAGTAGTGAGTTGAAAAAAAGCACGTTAAATCTACGGGAGAAATTGGCTATGTTCATAGGGCGATGAGCATAGGTGACGTGCGACGTGGGAACCCTTACCGTTTCACAACCTTCCGGTGATATTCCTTCCCGTCCGCGCCCGTCACGCGCAGGAGATACACGCCGGCGGGAACGTTGCGCATGTTCATCGTGGCGGTCGTGCCCTGTTGGGGCGCACCTGCGGGTTGGTGCGCACCTGCGTGTGCGCCCGTGCCCGTCACCATCCGCCCCTGCAGGTCGTAAAGGGCAACGCGGGCGATTTCCGCACCGCGCAATTCCACGAACAGGAGGTCGTCGGTGGGGTTGGGATAGACGGTCAAGGCGGCGTCATCGGTAATGTCCGTCGTCACGCGTTTCGCGCGGGTCCCCGCATTGTTGTCCGCGTTGTCGTCCACCAACAAATCGTCTTCGTAGCAGATCCCGTGGAAGAAGCAGAGCACCCCCTTGGCCATCACCGAGGCGCGGCCGGTGTTGCGTTCGGCAATCGTCTGCAGCTGCGCGATCTGTGCCGGCGTCAGCGCATACCAATTGACAAACGGTGTGCCACTGTTGTCCTGATTGTTCTGGTTGTCTAAGTTGTCGTTTTGAACACGCAACGCCAGTTTCATCGCGTGGAACTCGGCATAGTTCGCCATTTCCGCGTCGTCCACATCCGCCGCGAAGGTCTCCGCATAACCCTCGCAGAACCGCGTCTCCGTCAGGGAATACGGGTCGGCGATGGGCTGCGCGGCCGCGTGCCACTGCTCCAACGTGCCAAGGTCCAGCAGACTGTCGGACATGAGGGTACGCACGGCGGTGTGGTAGGTGTCGGAGAGGGATTGACGCAGGTCGGCCACGATTTCGTTTGCACCGGATTGCAGAGACGCAAAATTTTGCGTCTCCACGCCAGCCCCACCGTCCATGTCACCGTTGTTCCCTGTCAGGGCCGTGGTATAGGCGTTCATGCCGGACTGGAAACCGGACAGCAACTGCTGCGAGCCGTTGTTGCACAGCGTGGAGGCACAGCTGTTGGCACTGCTGATCGTCGTCAGATTCAAACCCGTGTAAAGGGCAGGATGGAGACTCGCATCCCCATTATAGAAATAATAATTGACATTGAACAGACCCGGATTGTAGAAGTTGTTCAGAGTTTTTGACGTGTTGTGGAACTCATTGTCCGCTCCTTTTGTTGAAGTGCCCTGATGATAGCACACTGTCGCACCTGATGCCAGATAGACATCGTATTTGTTCCCGTTGAAATAGTTGCAAGTCATCTGAAGACCGGTTCCAAACCTATGGTGCCCGTTGTTTCCCGTCACAGAGATGCCGCGTGTCAAATTAATAAAATGGTTACGATACAGGCTGTTGTCGGAGATCCCCGAATTAGCAACCGCTATGCCAATGCTGTTTTCAATAAGATTCGGTCCGCTGGGGTATGTGGTCCGTTCAAATTGATTCTCCTCCACCTTATAGCCCGAACAGCTGTCCAATTTGAGGCCAATACCGCCAGCCACGTGTGCGTCCGGCCTTTCGTCCAGATTGAACGTGCTGTGGGTTACCGTCGTGAAAAGGTTTCCTTTGACCTTGATTCCCGTGACATTGTTCTCGAAATCAGCCCAGTCCACGGACACGGCGTATGGGTTACCCGTGGTGTTGACCTCCACGGCGGTGGTGAAACCTGAGAAAGCACCGAACACCGTCCCATTGTCAGGACAGGAGCAGGTGCTGGGGTCAACATAATCCACCAGACATTTCTTGGTGACCGTAAAACCCGCATCTTCCGCATAGATGCCCCTCCCGTTCCCGTATGGGTTGTTGTTGGTGTTGCTGAAATCGCACCCTGAGAATTTCACTCCCTTCACGTCCCAAAGCCTCACATGTTCGGCAAAAACCGTGCCGTTGGCGGCGAAGAGGTTGCTGTTGTCCACCGTGAAGGTGCAGCGGGAGAACGTGGCGTTGTAGTTTGCAATACTCCCCGAAGGCGCCGTATAGGCGTAGGAGTTGATCACCACCGACTGCCGGTTGTTCCTGAACGTGGCGCTTTCGGCGGTGATGATGCCACCCGTGGTGAGATAGTCATTGTCGGTGAACAATCCTGTGCGGATCCCGCAGAGGGCGTTCTCAATCGTGGCCCCGTTTTTCAGCTCCACGGTACCCTGGTACTGCGGCAGTTGCCGTTTGGTCCTGTCGCCCACCACCTCGATGCCCTGCCACATCTCGTTGGGGCAAGCCGAGGTTAGGGTGCCGCCGTCAACGATGAGCTTGCCGCCGGGACGGACGATGAGGCGGGCGGAGGATGTACCGTGAACGGTTCCTGTAATAGTTAGGATGGAAAGAGAATCCACCGATATAATCCCATTGATAGTACATGTATTAGACCATGTTGTATTAGATGAAATGGAAATGTTATCGTAGAGAGTCTCAGGAGAATTGTAAACGACACTCACCTGTTTTCCTGATGAGATTGTATCGCCCAGATGATATACGGTGCATCTTAGCCAACCAGTACCAATACCACTTCCTTTTACCAAAACGGAAGCTGTATTATTCCCTGAAATGATATGCAAATTCTCGGAACAAGTCCAAGAATAAGACACATCACTTATATTCCCATTGTATGTATTTTGAACAGTGAATGTCTGCACATCACAAAAAGACAAGGTTGAATTGCCATAAACAGTATTATAAGCGGCCTTTAACACAGCGCGGTGTGCGTCAACGAGTCCGTACCCCATGTACTTGTTCCATTCGCCATTTGGATGCCCTATTGTGTCAGTGTAATGGTAAACGTCTCTTCGAGTTTTTTGAGCGGTTTGTTCGATAATATCTCGGACTTCCTGAGATGTTAAATTAGGATTTATGGAAAGCATCAATGCGGCAACACCGGAAACATGGGGACAAGCGGCAGAGGTAGCTCCAAAATAGTGAAAGTAGTTGCCGTTCGTTCCCGACTGATTATTTTCTCCATAAATTCCTTGCCTGTCGGTTGTGCAGATATTAACTCCTGGTGCAACAACACATAGAGAATCGCCATAATTGGAATTTGATTTTTTTATTCCATTTTGGATAATTGCACCAACTGAGATCACATTATCCATAGAAGCAGGGAAGGACACTTCGTTATTAAAATTACCTGCGGCGCAAATAACAACGCAGCCTTTCCCTTCTCTACCATAAGTGCAAACGCTGTCAATAGCATTTTCTATCGGACCACCTCTTAAAGTATCCCCTCCCCAAGAAATGTTTAATACCGCAGCATTATTATCACAAGCAAAACGAATAGCATTCCCACGTCGCACGTCACCTATGCTCATCGCCCTATGAACATATATGCATCGCCCTATGAACATATATGCATCGCCCTATGAACATATATGCATCGGCCTATGAACATATATGTATCGGCCAACGCCCCTACGGGCATCGGCCAACGCCCCTACAGGCATCCGCCGATGTCCTCGCGTTCATGAAGACCCGTGATACTTTTTAAGAATTTTAAACACTTCACCTTTCGAAAAAACACTATTTTTGCCGCCGATAATTTTAGTAGAAACGAACTTAAAAATCAAAGAAATGAAGAAATTTTTCATTATGTTGGCAGCCACGTGCTGTCTGATGTTCACCGCCTGTAACAACAAGCCTGCCGAGCAACCGGCAGAGGCTACCGAGCCCCAGACCGAAGCCCCCTGCTGCGAGGAGATGACCGAGGAGCAGAAGGCCGAGATGGAAGCCTGCAAGAAGGCTTGCGAAGACTGGAAGAATTGGGAGAACCTCACCGACGAGCGTAAAGCCGAGCTGCTCGACCAGCGCAAGGCCAAATACGACGAGATGCAGGAGATGAAGAAAGCCCAGGAGGAAAAGAAGGCCGCTTTCGAGGCTGCCATGAAGAACTGGGACAAGCTCACCCTCGACGAGCGTAAAGCCGCCTTTGACAACGGCTGCTGCGGCGGTTGCTGCAAGAAAGACGCCAAACCCTGCTGCAAAGGCGAAAAACCCGGCTGCAAGGGCGAAGGCCATGGTTGTAAAGGTGAAGGCAAAGGCTGCCCGAAGGAAGGCGGCAAATGTCCGAAGGCCAACTAATTTAGTATGAAGAAGATTGCCGTATTCGCCAGCGGCTTCGGCTCCAATTTCCAGGCCATCATCGAGGCCGTCAAACAGCAGACGCTGAACGCCGAAATCGCCCTTCTGGTATCCGACAATCCTTCAAGCAAAGCAGTGGAACGCGCCAATGCCGCCGGCATTGACGCGTTCACTTTTTGTGCGAAGGAGTATGCCGGGAAGGCCGCCTATGAGCAGGCCGTTTTAGCTGAACTTCGGAAACGCCAGGTCGAGTACATCGTGCTGGCCGGCTACATGCGCATCATCGGCCCCACGCTCTTGGAGGCCTACCCGATGCATATCATCAACCTGCATCCCGCCTTGCTGCCCTCCTTCCCGGGTGCGCACGGCATCGCCGACGCCTTCCACTACGGGGTCAAGGTCTTCGGCATCACCATTCATTTCGTGGACGAGGGGGTTGATACGGGCAAGATTATCAACCAGTTCGCCTTCCACGCCGAACCCGGCGACACGTTGGAGACGGTCGAGACGAAAATCCACCAGCTGGAACATCGTTATTTCCCGGTGGTGATTAATGAGGTGGTGAATGGGTGATTTGTGATTTTGACCTGTGATTTGGCGGGAAAGAATCAGGAGCAGTATGGCTCTCCTTGGTCTGTTTCCGTGCCTTTCCGTTTTTCCGCAACAATTTTCGTAATATAATCACTTCCCGCAATCCATCAGGAACGCGGCGAGCTGTCGCATCGCGCGGCCGCGGTGGCTGATGCTGTTCTTGGTGGCGGCATCCATCTCCGCGAAGGTCTGGTCGTGGCCGTCGGGGAGGAACACCGGGTCGTAGCCGAAGCCGTCGGTGCCGCGCTGCTCGGGAAGGATGATGCCGTCCACGCGGCCCTCGAAGAAGTACTCCTTGCCGTCCAGTATCAGGGCAACCACGGTCTTGAAACAGGCCCTGCGGTTCTCCATGCCGCGCATCTCCGCTAAGAGCTTGCGGACGTTGTCTTGGTAGGAGCAGCCCTCGCCGGCGTAACGGGCGGAATAGACGCCCGGTTGTCCGTTCAGCGCCTCGACCTCCAGTCCCGTGTCGTCGGCGAAGCAGTCGCGATGGTAGTGCTCCACGACGTACTGGGCTTTCTGCAAAGCGTTGCCTTTCAGCGTGTCGGCGGTCTCGGGGATGTCGGGGCAGCCGAGTTCGGGCAGGTTGAGGATATGGTAATCCGGGCCGAGGATAGCGCGGACCTCTTCGGTTTTGTGTAGGTTGTGGGTGGCGAAAACGATTTCCTTCATGACTATATACTCAAAAAGATGACACGATTGCTCATGTCATCCGTTTGTTTTGATTTGATTTGTTGTCTGCCAGTCGGTTACTCGGCGGCGTTGCCGATTTCGATGGCCTGTTTGCCTCTGTAGTATCCGCACTCGGGGCAGATGCGGTGGGGCAGGATGGCGGCGCCGCAGTGGCTGCAGGTCGTCAGGTTCGGCGCGGTGATGAAATCGTTGGCCCTTCTCTTGTCTCTTCTGATGGCAGAATGTCTTCTTTTCGGATGTGGCATATCTTTAAGTTTTTTATTGTTATTTAATCCAGTTTGATATTCTTCAAAGCGTCCCAGCGGGGATCGGTTCCCTGTTCTTTTTCAGTGGCTTCGGCGTTCATCTCCTCGAGGCGGCGCATCACCTCGGGGTCGCAGGTCGGGTTGCCGTCGGCATCGTCCTCATGGACGATGCGGATGGGCAGTGCCAGCACGATGCTCTCATAGACGAAGTGGAAGAGGTCGATTTCGTAGGTGTTCTCGTCCATCATCCAGATCTCGTCCTCCTGCTCCTCCTCCGAGCGGTAGTTTTCCGACACGAGCTTCACGAGGAGCCGTTCGTCGAAGTTCATCGGCAGGGTGACGGGCTCCAAGCAACGGTCGCATTCGGCCGTGACATTGCCCTCGAAGTGGCATTGGAAGTCGACCATTTTCTCAGATTTCTCCATTTCAATCCGCAAATTCAAATGGCCGTCCAGCAGCTTGTCTATACCTGCCAAGTCAAAGAACTCTTTATCACAATCTATTGAGAAACAATGCTTTCCGAGCTCAATTCCCGAGATTCTAATCTTAAATTGGCGGTGCAATTCTCTCTCTTCCATCGTGGTAAATTTTGGGGTGCAAATATACTCTTTTTTCCATACTCCCCGTATGTCATTTTTTTTTATTTTTGCCGCCTTAATGTTGAATAGTGATTAGAGACTTTTTGAAGCGCTTTTTTGACCCGCAGTTCATCCGTTTTGTGCTGGTCGCCATCCTGAACACCGCGTTCGGGTGGTGCGTCTATGCCGCGCTCCTCTGGTTCATCAACCTCTTCCACATTCCCAACCCCTACATCCTCGCCTCGCTCATCGGCTACGTCATCGGCATCTTGTTTAACTTCACGACTTACAGCAAGTTGGTGTTCGGCAACAAGAAGAAAAGCCTGTTGTTCAAGTTCGTCATGGTGTATGTGGTGTGTTGGATCTGCAACAGCTTCGGCATCGGGCTGTTGGAGCGGCTGCACATCAACAACTACCTGGCCGGTGCCATCACCGCGATCCCGGTCGGTTTCCTGGGCTACGTGCTCAACAGCATATTCGTTTTCAAGAAGCAACCCAAATTCTTGAATCTCAAAAAGAAACAGAATCCGGAAGATTCCAAGCAAGAGGGTTCCGAGCAGTAGTATGGAATATCTTGGTCGATTACTTAAGTATCTGAAGAACTACAAGTTGCAGATTGTACTCATCCTTTTGGTGCAGCTGCTCTACGCCTTTTTCTCCATCTTCACGCTCACCCTCCTGGTGCCGTTCCTGCAGGTGCTTTTCCACCAGGTGGAGACCGTCGCCGTGCGCCCTGCGTTCTCCTTTTCGCCGCAGTATCTCATCGACACGTTCTACTATCTGATGGGCACGGTCATCGAGCGCCACGGGCAGGCCTCCGCGCTGCTCTTCATCGCCGGCACCATGGTCCTGCTCTCCCTCCTGTCGAACCTTTCCCGCTATGCGGGCATGTACTGGCTCTCGCACATCCGCTCCGGCATCCTCTCCAACCTTCGCGACGACTTCTACCGCAAGCTCATCCGCCTGCCGCTCGCCTTCTACACCGAACAGCGTGCCGGCGATATGGTGAGCCGCATGGGCGCCGACGTGTTGGAGGTGGAGTGGACAATCATCTCCTCGTTGTTGACGCTTTGCCGCGACCCCTTCCTGATGGTGGCCTACCTCGTGACGCTGTTCGCCATCAGCGCGAAGCTCACGCTCGTCACGCTCCTCATCCTGCCGTTGATGGCGCTCATCCTCTCCGTCATCGGGAAGAACATCCGCAACTACTCGCTGAAGTCGCAGGGGTTGCTCGGCCGGATGACGGCCTACTTCGAGGAGGCGGTCGATGGGCTGCGCGTCATCAAGGGTTACAACGCGCAGGAGTACGTCTCGGAGCAGTTTCGGAAAGAGAATTTCCAGTTCTATCGCCTGAATAAGAAGATATTCAGAATCAAGGAGTTGGGCTCTCCATTGATCGAGTTTCTCTGCATCTTCGCGGCATTGGCCGTCTCCCTCATCGGGTTGGTGGCCTTCCCGGAGAGCTTCGCGGCCAACGGCTCGCTCTTCCTGCTCTACTTCGTGGTCTTCGCCCGCATGATACCCCCGGCGAAGTCGCTGGCTACCACCTACTACCAGATACGCAAGGGGTTGAGCGCGGCGTCCCGGATCTATGAGGTCATCGATGCCGACGAGCAGATCAAGGAGGTGGAGAATCCTGTGCATATCACGGATTTTCAGGATAGTATCACGTTCCAGGATGTCAGTTTCTCCTATAATGCGCAAGTGTCGGATGTGGAGGCTTGCGAGGTCCTGCGGCACGTCAGCTTCACCCTTCGCAAGGGGGAGACCATGGCGATTGTGGGACCCTCGGGCAGCGGGAAATCGACGTTGGTGGATTTGATGTCGCGGTTCTACGACATCCGTTTCGGGAAGATTCTCATCGACGGGATTCCCCACAACCAGTATGCTTTGGCCGATTTGCGCGGACTTTTCGGCATGGTCAGCCAGGACGTGATGCTTTTCGACGACACCGTCTATCACAACATCGCCTTCGGGGTGGAGTCCGCCACGGAGGAGCAGGTGGTAGCCGCCGCGAAGATGGCGCAGGCCCACGGGTTCATCATGGAGCTGGAGGAGGGCTACCAGACCATGGTCGGGAACCGCGGCACCCGGCTTTCCGGCGGACAGCGGCAGCGTGTGAGCATCGCCCGCGCCATCCTCCGGAACCCGCAGGTGCTCATCCTCGACGAGGCCACCTCGGCTCTCGACAACGAGTCCGAGCTCCTCTTCCAGGAGGCGTTGATGCCCTACATACGGCAGCATACGGGTGTCATTATCGCCCACAGACTCAGTACGATACGTTTCGCCGACAAGATTCTCTTCCTCAAAGAGGGCAGGGTGGAGGAGACGGGCACCCACGACGAATTGATGGCGAAAAAAGGGGAATATTACCGTTTTTACACCGCTCAGCAGCTCGCGGAATAACACACAATCCGCTGTTAAAAAAGATTTTCCGATTTCGGGAATTCCGCTTGGAATAACCCTATATTTGCAGTTTATATAATATTATAGTAACTATGTATAAGATTGCAGTGATAGCAGGCGGGGATTCCGGCGAATATGAGGTTTCCCTGAGGTCGGGCGACAACATTTTCCAGCAGCTGGACAAGTCGCTTTTTGAACCGTATCTCATCCATTTTAAAGGCAGCGACTGGCACTACACGGCCGCTGACGGGCGGGTGTTCCAGATTGACAAGAACGATTTTTCGCTGACGATAGACGGGCGCAAGATCACCTTCGACCTCGCCTTCATCGCCATCCACGGCACGCCCGGTGAAAACGGCAAGCTGCAGAGCTACTTCGAGATGATCGGGCAGCGCTATGCCGGTTGCGGAATGTTCCCTTCCGCGTTGACATTCAACAAGTTCTACTGCAATCTGGCGGTCGCGCAGTTGGGCGTCCCCATCGCGCCGTCGCTGCATTACTACGCCGGCGACCCGATGGATGTGGAGCGCATCGAGGAGGTTTGCGGCTACCCCTGCTTTGTGAAGTCCTGCAACTCCGGTTCCAGCGTGGGCGTGACGAAGGTGCACGGTCGCGAGGAGTTGGAAGCGGCGTTCGCGGAGGCACTGAAGTACGACAACCAGCTCATCGTGGAGAGGATGATCCACGGTCGGGAGCTGGCCTGCGGGGTGACTTCCGCGTATGGCGGCGTGAAGATGATCGGCATCACCGAGATTGTCGCCCACAACGAGTTCTACGACTACGATGCAAAATACACGGACGTGGGCCACAGCCTGATCACCCCCGCCGACATCGCCCCCGACATGCAGGCGCTCGTGTGCCAGTATGCAGAGACGGTCTTCCGCCAGCTCGACTGCAAAGGCATCGTGCGCGTCGATTTCATCCTCGATGAGAAAGCCGGCATCCCTTACTTCTTGGAGGTCAACACGATACCGGGCCAAACGGCCATGAGCATCATCCCGGCTCAGCTGAAGAGCCAAGGCTTGGATGTTAAACAATTCTACACCAAGCTGGTCGAAGAAGGGCTGAACAGTTAGCAGTTAGCAGTTAGTAGTTAGCAGTTAGTAGTTAGCAGTTTTCCTTGAGCAGCCCCGATAGGGGCAAGAGCTCGGTAGCCCAGGGTAAGGCGCAAGCCGCAACCCTGGGGAGATAGACGAAAAACGGTAGCCCAGGGTAAGGCGCAAGCCGCAACCCTGGGGAGATGAACGAAAAGCAATATGATGAACAAACAGATACGAACAACAATATGCCTTATGGCCGCCTTGGTCGTTGCGACAGCGGGGTATGCCCAGTACAACGAGCAGGACATCCGCGATTATATCGTGCAGTATGCCGATGTGGCGGTGAAGAAGATGTACGAGTACAAGATTCCGGCCAGCATCACGGTGGCGCAGGGCATCTTCGAGAGCGCCTGCGGGAAGAGCCGTCTGGCCACGGAGGGCAACAACCATTTCGGCATCAAGTGCCACACCGAATGGACGGGCGACACCATCCTGATTGATGACGACGAATTGCAGGAGTGTTTCCGCAAGTACGCCTCCGTGGAGGAATCCTACAACGACCACTCCCTCTTCCTGACCACCCGGAAACGGTATGCCAACCTCTTTGAGTTGGACATCATGGACTATGCCTCCTGGGCGCGGACACTGAAGCAGGACGGCTATGCCACCAACCCGCAGTATGCCGACCGCCTCATCAGCCTGATTGAGCGGTTCAATATTGCCTCTTTGGACACGCTTTATCAGCAACGCTATGGCGGATGGCCGGCAACGGTTACGGAAACGAAACCCGTTGCGCAGGAAACGAAGCCCAATACAGGTTCCACCTCCGCTCCCAAACCCTCCAAGCCCGGCAAGAAGGTGTTTACCGCCATCGGCAGCGAGTATCCCTCCGACCAGAGCCCGTTCACCTACCGGAAGGTGTTCAAGAACAACAACACCTACTTCGTGATAGCGGAGAAGGGCGATACTTACGAGAAAATCGCGCAGGACATTCTGGTGATGTCCGACAACTTGCGCAAGTTCAACGATGCGGGGCCGGGTGACGAGCCTGTGGAGAACGAGATTGTCTATGTGGAGGCCAAATCGCGCGGCAACGCCATGCGCGTGCACACGGTGCAGGCGGGCGAGACGCTGCGTTACATTTCGCAACGCTACGGGGTTCAGCTTCGATATATTCTGAAATACAATATGTTGGAGGATAACGCCGTTATTCATCCCGGAGATCAAATATTATTAAGACGATAAATTATCAGAACGATGAAAAAGATATTCACCTTGACAATGGCATTATGCCTGGCGGTTGTCGGATTCGCGCAATATACGATGGAGGACCGCATCTACGACTATATCGATGATTACAAGAATCTTGCGATGCAGGAGATGGAGCTTTACGGGGTGCCGGCGAGCATCACGTTGGCGCAGGCCATCTACGCGTCGCAGGCCGGCTCCAACGACCTGGTGCGCGAGTGCCACAACCACTTCGCCATCATGTGCCACACGCAGGAGTGGACGGGCGATACCTACTACCGTCCCGCCGACAAGAACCACGAGTTTTGCTACCGGAAGTATGCCACGGATGCGGAATCCTATCGCGACCACTCGCTCTTCCTCTCCACCCGTAGCCGCTACGTGAAGCTGTTCTATTATCCCATAACGGACTATAAATCATGGGCTAACGGTCTGTTGGAAGCCGGGTTCTCCGGCAATCCGAAGTATGCCGACACGTTGGTCTCCATCATCGAGAAGTACTACCTGATGCACTACGACCGCAAGGTGGCGCAGAAGTTGGGCGACACGTTGGCTCTCAAGGCGGTGCAGAAGCCGCAACCCGCCGCCCCTGCCACCGCCACGGTGACAACCCCGGTGGCCAAGAGTGAGCCCGTCGCGCAGGTAGCGCAGCCCAAGGCGGAACCGAGTCAACCGAAGACGGAGCCGAGCCAACCGAAGGCAGAGCCGACTCAGCCCAAGCAGCCGGAACCCGCCAAGCCCGCGGTGAAGTCCGACACCATGGAGGTGAACGGTATCGAGGTGATTGTGGAGAAACCCGTGAAGAAGCCCGAGGCTCAGCCCAAGCAGCCGGTGCAAGAACCGGTGAAGCAGCCCGAGCCGGAGACCCCGGCATCAACCTCGACCCCGATGCCCGAAAAGGTCAACGGTCTCAACGTGTTCGTGTTGGATCCTTACACCGTTCCTTATAAGTCGGCCTACTATCCCTATACGAGTCGACCCGTCTATGAGAACAACAAGACCAAGTTCATCTTGGCGCGTGCCGGCGACACCTACCAGAAGTTAGCCGCGTCGTTGCAGCTGACCGAAAAGAACCTGCGACTCTACAACGATGTCTATGACGGTTCGGAACCCATTGAGGATGAAGTGATTTACCTTGAGCAGAAGAGCACGAAATCCACTGTCAAGTACCATACGCTGCAGGAGGGTGACACCTACCGCTACATCGCGCAGCGTTACGGCATCCAGCTGAAGATCCTCATCAAGCGGAACAGCGGGAACATCAACAGCTACGGCGTCGGGGATCAGATTTGTATCGGTTGCAACTAATTCGGGATGCCCAAGTCGTTCTATCATTTCAATCCCAAAACGCTGACCTACGAGAAGGTCAAGCTCAGCTTCAAGCACCTGTTCAAGCGCATTGTGTGGGTGTTTGCAAGCGGTGTGGCCTTCGCGCTTGTCTTTGTGTGGATTGCCTTCTACTTCATTGATTCGCCGAAGGTCAAGATTCTCGAAAGGGAGAACAACGAGCTCAGGGACGAGGTCGATTACCTCAGTGCGCGCATCGACGTGATGTCGCAGGCGTTGGCCGACATCGAGGACCGCGACGACAACATCTACCGCAACGTTTTCGAGACCGATCCGGTGCCTGCGAGCGAGCGCTATCCGCTGCTGATCGAGGACACGCGCTACGACAGTCTCTCCCGTTCCGAGGCTTACACGATACTGAAGGCCGCCAACAAGAAGGCCGACCAGTTGGTGGTCCGGCTGGCGGCGCAGACCCGTTCGTTGGACACGCTCGAAAAGATAGCCAGTTCCAAGGCGGAGATGCTCGCCGCCATCCCGGCCATCCGTCCGTTGAAGAACATGTACACCATCACCTCGGGTTTCGGGCGGCGTTACCATCCGATTCTCAAGACGTTACGCAATCATACGGGTATCGACATTGCCGCTCCCAAGGGCACGCCCATCTACGCCACCGCCGACGGCACCGTCTCGCGCGAGAAGCCCGGTTCCGGCTACGGGATTTGTGTGGTCATCAACCACGGCTATTCCTACCAGACGCTTTACGCGCACATGTCGAAGGCCGCGGTCAAGCCCGGTCAGAAGGTGAAGCGTGGGCAGCTGATCGGTTATGTGGGCTCCACGGGTATGTCTTCGGGCACGCATTTGCACTACGAGGTCATCAAGAACGGCCAGCCCGTGAACCCGATTTACTACTTCTACATCGACATCACCCCCGAGGAGTACAACGCCCTGCTCGAATCCTCCAAGAAAATCAACCAGGCGTTGTCATAAAAAAAGTTGTATTTTGCAACCGAAACAGCCGTTTCGGAAATGGCTGTTTCGATTGTTAAGACACAATAATTCAACAAAATGGAGTATAAGAAAATGGTTGTGAAGCCCGACCAGCTACTAACTGCTAATCGAGCACGCTTCCTCCTGTAGCACGGGTCCCGCAACTTCGCTTTCCTGTGGGATGTTGACCAGATAGTACCCGCCGGTCTTCTTGGAACCGACGTACTCGATACGGCCCTCTTTCTTTAGGTCGGCGAGGATGCGGTTGACGGTGGAGAGGGAAATGCTCCTGTTTTTCTTGATTTCCGCAGCCGAGCAACCTGGATGTTCGGAGATGAAATTCAATATAAGCTTCTCTGATTTCTCCCTCGATTGGTGGCGGGGTGTGAGACGGGGTTTGTCCCGTTTTTCCGATGCGACCTCATTAGGGTCAAGGCCGGTTTTTGTAAACAACTCGCCCATTGCTTTGTCCTTGTATAACGGGGAATAGGTCAGGAGTACACTCTTTGGAGAAACTTTCACCACCACGCCGGAGGAGTCATAACGCAGGACATTGTTGCACATGGCAATGATTTTTGTTGACAGTTGGACATAGCTGTCGTCATCCAAGAGGATCATCAATTTCTTCAGGGATCCGTATCGGAACACGCGTCCGCCGTTTGTCAGGTAGAGGTATGTGTAATTTCCATTTTGTAGGGCGTATGCCATGCGAAGGATGCTGACATGAATGTCTGACTTCTGTTTGTCATCTGTTTTAGCTTCCAGTTGATGTAGGCTCTTCACAAGTGTCATTTCCTTGTTCTGATTAATGGTGGCATAATAGGTCAGAGCTGAAGCGGAGAACGAGAAAAAGAATAATACTATATCCCGTAGAAGCACGTAGAGGCTGTCCGTCAGAAGATATTTGTGAATCTCATTGTCGGCAACGATAATCTGCAAAACAGAAATCAAATCCTTTGACACCATTGTCATTTCTATAAGGCAGGCCGCAATAGCCGAGGCCATCCCGGTCAGCAGGTACAATGGAACCCTGTTGGTCTTGAAGAATACGGGGAAGAGCACGAATGCGTTAAAATACATCATACCGATGGCGATGACACCGGAGAGGTACTCTTTATAGATATGCCCGGCAGCCACTGTGCGGAGTTTGCAGAAAGACCCGAAGAGGATAATCATTGCCACAATGTAACCTTTTTGATTTTTTGCATCTTAAAATAGATAAGATATATCTTTGCCGCGTTGTTTGCTTATCTTGATGTTTAATGGACTTCGCACCAAGGTCGGCGGCAGCGTGAAAAGTGAAAAAATAGAAGTCCCCTAAAGAAATAATGAAACTATTAATCATCAAAAAAATTAAAACGCTGATAACTGTATTGGTTTTGGTAGAACTCATCTTCTTTTGCGGTTCATGCAGTCAAAACAAAATGAGGACTCTTTCTGTATCAAATTTATCACTTTCTGAATGTTTGTCATCTTCTGATAGTTTATCAGGCACCAACTTGATATTCAATTACGCGGATGGTTTATTGAATATTAATCACGTTATAATTCTTAATTGCGCTTCATTAATTACTGATGTGAGAGCTTATATTGTTGATAATAAAATAATTATCGATTATCTGACAGACAACAATATTTCCATGAATTGCCTTTGTGAGAAGGAAATCCAATATGCTCTCCAAGAAATCCCAATTGGGGAATATGAAATAATTGTCAGAATTGATAGTATTGAATTTTATCACCAAAAGCATCGTCTATCATGAACCAATTTAAACCATTAGTTTTTCAACGATTGTAGCTGTTGTATTTGTTCTTCTCACAAACAAATCTTGTGCGCAAATAACAGCCGATTCCTCCTTCAACATTGTGAAAAGCCATATATTGTCAAATGATTTGTCGACTGTCGAAATCACCAATCACCAATCACTAATCACCAATCCCATGCACAACGGCATAACATACAGGAAGTTCGGATGATGGCGGGTGCCGTCGCGGCATTTCCCGTGCCGCAGACGGCGCCCCGAATCCGGACGTAAGCGGGAAATGCGTAATTTCGCCGCGTTGTTTGCTTATCTTGATGTCTAACGTATTTCGCATCAAGGTCGGCGGCAGCGCGAAGAAGTAAAAAATAGAAGTCCCCATACTATTATGGTGTAAGAAGAGACCCGCAGTTATCCGTTAAAATAAACAACGTCAATCATCCGTTATCAATTGTATTCTAACCTTTTAAAATCACTTTTTACAACCACCGCTTATGAAAAAAACGCTCTTTTACGCATTGCTGTTTATTTTCGTTTTCGCCGCGTTGAGGTCGTCGGCGCAAACCGCCCATTATCAAGCCGTCCCGAACGGTTTCCATCTCGCGATTCTCGGCGAGGGGAACTTCGCGCAAAGCATGAACGCGATGAACGTGGCGGGTCCCTGGCCGCAGCCCGCCACCGCTCCCGCCATGGGTTGGAAGTCAGGTGTCGAACTCTCATACCATTTCCTGGATTATGTGGGCGTATCCGTCGGATTCACCTACGGAACCCGACGTCAGCTCCAGTATCATCCGATTCTCTACGACGACCAAACGATAGAGGATGTATTCCCCAGTACAAAATGGTATGCACACGACTTCCAGATTCCCATAAAACTTTCCGTCAGTGTCCCGTTTAACGAACATTGGGCACTTTTTGCGGCAACAGGAGTCAACTTCCGGAACATCGCTACTGCCATCGGGTATGCCAATGCGGCAAAACAAGGTGACGCGGCAGCGGAGTATTACGCATACAGGCACGGACTCGTGGAACGGGGCCGCCACTCCTGTGGAGCCGGGGACATGGATCTGTATAATGTTTATGAATATACTTTGGCGGAACAAAAACCGGGAAAACTCAAGACAGACCTGCTCTTGAATGTAGGTTTCACCTACCGTCTCCCTTACTCCGACCTAATCCGGGTGTCGCTCCTTGCCAATTTCTCCTTGGGCAACGATGTCTGCGGCACGTACGTGTATCCGCTCCGGCAAACCAACGGCGCGTTAAATTACCGTCACAATCTCCTGGGGATGGAAGTGGCCTACGTTCTCTGTTTCAAGTATAAGGACCGTTAACACACGTACTCTATGCAACGAACCCGAGCCTCAAAACCGCAATCGCTTTCTTCGCCGCCCTCACCCTCACCGGCCTAAATCACCAATCACCAATCCCATGCACAACGGCATAACATACAGGAAGTTCGGATGATGGCGGGTACCGTCGCGGCATACCCCGTGCCGCGGGCGGCGCCCGAATCCGGACGTAAACGGGAAATGCGTAATTTCGCCGCGTGTTTGCTTATCTTGATGTCTAACGTATTTCGCATCAAGGTCGGCGGCAATGCGAAGAAGTAAAAAATAGAAGTCTCCAGTTTTTTTGCGAGTTCAAAATAATCAATAACATTATGAAAAAGATAATCACAAAAGTGTTTTTAGCGACAATGGTTGTTGCAGCTCTATTGTGTGCCTGCACACATGAAACACCTGAACCCGAAGAGCCCCAAAAGCTCACGGATGTTGACGGCAACGTTTACGACACCGTGCGTATCGGAAATCAAATCTGGATGAGCCAGGATCTCAGGGTCAAGCATTTTCCCAATGGAATCGCTCTGCAGAAGTTCGAAATAAAAATGGAAGACCCCGCCTACTCAGATTACAAGGAGAAGATACTCTATAACGCTCTTGCTGCACAATATGGTGGGATTTCGGAGAATGGGCATGTCCAGGGGATTTGTCCCGACGGATGGCATCTTCCCTCCCGTGATGAATGGCAGCGGCTCGCGGACTATGTCGCCGACCACCCCGCGTTGTGGGATTCCTCGGGTTCCGTATCCAACGCTATGGAGAGCCAACAGTGGCCCCTGTCGGGGGAGACCTCCCAATTCAACAAGACTGGTTTTTCCGCACTGCCCACCGGCTATGTTATCTCGTACGCGCGTCACACGGAATTGCCCAATTACGAGGAACAAATGGAACGACGATGGCTCCACCGCGAAAACGCCTACTACTGGAGTTCCGACCATAACGACTCTTATCCCATCCCCGTCACCCCGGGTGGGGGTTCGCCATGGAGCATACCGCAGTGGGGCTGGTTAGGGTGTGACTCGATGGAGGTACAGTCCTACGTATTTCTCCTGAATATCAACCAGGAATCGCCGGAAATTTCTTCGCTGCCGGACATCCACTATTGCGCCATCCGCTGCGTGAAGGATTGAGCTGTCGATGATGGTTTGGGATGCGACCAGACCTTCGTGGGTGTGGAAGAGCATTCGCCGTCGGTCACTAGCGTCTATCCCAACCCGGCACGACCGCCACGATGAACCTGCGGAACGTCCCCGCCGGCGTCTATCTCCTGCGCGTGACGGCCGCGGACGGGAAGGAATCTCACCAGAAGATTGTGAAACGGTAAGGATTTTCGGGGATGTAGAGACTCGGCGCGCCGAGTCTCTACATCCCCGAATCACAAATCCCAAAAAAAAGTGTATCTTCGCCAACGATAAAAATCACAAAACAATGAAAGAGAAAACAACACAAACTAAGAAAAAGAGCATGCGTTTGTCGGGTGCGTTTGTCGCTGCCGCATTGGCGGCGATCGCCCTGTTCGCCGCGTGCGAGCGGCCAGAGCCCGATCCCGAGCCGCCCACCCCGCCGGTGGTGGACAACGACACCTTGCCAACCAACAAGTTCATAGGCACGTGGGTGCTGTGTGCGATGAACGATGTGAACAGCGAACCGCCCGCCACCTGCGACCTCGCGGACGCCACCACCGACACGCTGGTGTTTGTGGATGACACGACGCTCATCCATCATCATGGTACACGCACCGAAGATTATTATTACGAGTTTACCGAACATTTTCTTGTCAATTATAGGCCTAAACCATTTGATTTTAATGGACAAATGAACTCTAATCGTTACAGCTTTAGAGCGGAAAATCAAGAGTTGGTATTGCGTGGTAGATTTTCCCTAATGGGTTACAGCAAGAATTTTTGTTTCCGCCGCCTTCCTCAAAATCAAGAGTCATAATAAATCCAGAAGCAATGAATAAGACAAAAAACAGAGATTACATAACATTTTTTTTACAGGTTGTCTTATTTTGCACGGTTTCGTGTGAACGACCTGAAATTGAGCCAGAACAACCAGTTTCACCAGAGGAGGTTTCTGAGACAGCCCCTGCTGACAGGTTTGTAGGAACGTGGGTGCGATATTGGGACTCTTATTACAAGGATACATTAAGGTTTTCAAAAGAAGGAATCTTTGTTTATTCGTTGGGAGATTACCCTTCCAATGGGAGTATTTATACCGATGAGTATTACTACGAGAGCTCTGATAATTTCCTTTTCTATTATAAAGACCCATTCGGTCATGGACATGACACTCATTATGTTAAGTTTTATGATGGCGATACCGCCTTCACACTCTATAATTTCACATTGTATCCTGGTCCGCAAGTGACTGTGATTGATAACATTACTTATAAAAAAATAAATTGATTACGAAAATGAAATTAATTCTGTCTCTTTTTATGGTATCTTTATTGGGGTGTTGTCATCTGTCCGCACAGCAACAGAGTTTGTTCTATTATTACAAAGGGAAGCCTATCTCTTTGTCGGTCAACAGCCAACATTTTTTGGTATATGCGGATGCGAGCAAGATATCAAACGAGGCGTTTGAAAAAGAGTATCGGGTTACGGAGTGGATAGAAGATGGGAGTAACGGGATTCTAACGTTCCCGCCGGCGTCTATCTCCTGCGCGTGACGGCCGCGGACGGGAAGGAATATCACCGGAAGATTGTGAAACGGTAATGCCCCGAATGTGCCCTCGAATCATAAGTCACAAATCCCAAGTCACAAAAAAGTGTAATTTTGCCGCGTTGTTCCCTACCCATGGTGTTTAACGGACTTCGCACCAAGGTCGGCGGCAGCGCGAAGAAGTAAAAAATAGAAGTCCCCTAAAATAATTATTTCAAGAAGATGAAACGCTTCATTCTCATTTTAGAAATAATCCTGCTTTCCATACAGGCTTTCCCGCAGGATAAGTTCGGAATCTTGGTTCGCTGCGGCGGACAAGCCGATTTTGGAAGTCTCGCCAATTGCGGCTTCTCTTTTGGTGTAGCTGGGTCAGGCGTCTTACATGTCGGAATCGTTGACATTTCCCTGGGCTTGGGCTATTCCTACAAACTCTGCTCCCAAGAGCGTTCTTTGGTATGGTACCAAGAGGAGACGTTGAATATCCGTCATCGGATGAATTTCCTCAATGTCCCATTTGCCGTTAGTGTCCAGTGCTGGCGACAGGGAAAGTTCCGTTTGAAAATACACAATGAGCTCGAATACGGCAGATTGTTCTGCCATACAGCGTTTCTGAAAGAAAATCGTCAGGCAAAAACCATTGAGAAATGGGGAGATGTTCCACGCGAGGCGGCAAACGGGCTTTCCTATCGGTTAGGATTGACCGCCACTTACGATATCTCGGAACATTGCATTTTAAGCTTGACACCCTTTTTCGGGGTGAAGGCAATTCTCAATCAATACAAACCAACGCCAACGCATCCACCCATCGAACAGCGCAGCTCTCTGCCAGACCACCGTTTTTCGAGCGGTGTGCTTGTTGGGACGGAATACCGTTTTTAATTTTGCGTCTCTGCCACTGTTTACCGAAAATATTCGTACTTTTGCGCTTCCGTTTGAACCCCAAACCTACATCCTAAATGCAGTACGAGTATAACCGTTTGAAGAAGTTTGTTGCAACAGCTGTCATCGCGCTGCTGTTCACTACAGTGCTGGTTTCCTGCAAGACCAAATTCGACCATCCCGACAAGCAGATTTTCCACTATAACGAATCGTCGGGCATCCTGAGCCTCGATCCCGCATTCGCTTCCGGACAGGCGACAATCTGGCCCTGCAACCAGCTCTACAACGGTTTGGTGGATATGGACGACCAGTTGCGGGTGGTGCCGGCCATCGCCAAAAGCTGGACAATCTCGGAGGATGGGAAAACCTACACGTTCATCCTCCGCGACGATGTGCAGTTCCACCAGACGGAGTTCTTCCCCTTCGAGAAACCGCGCTATGTCACGGCGGAAGATTTCGTCTATAGTCTCAGTCGCATCCTTAATCCAGAGGTGGCCTCGCCCGGTGCGTGGATTTTCCAGAAGGTGAAGCGCGACAAAGAGGGCAATCCCGCATTCAAAGCGTTGAACGACACGGTGTTCCAGATCGAACTCTCGGAACCGTTCCCGCCGTTTCTCGGCATCCTGACGATGAAGTACTGCTCGGTGGTACCGCATGAGGTCGTGGAGCGTTACGGAAAGGACTTCCGGAAATATCCAGTGGGCACCGGCCCGTTCCAAATGCAGCTGTGGGAGGAGGGCGTGAAACTCGTGATGCGCAAGAACCCCAACTATTTCGAGAAAGACTCCGCAGGCAACAGACTCCCCTATATCGATGCGGTCGCGGTGTCGTTCATCGTTGACAAACAGTCTGTCTTCATGGAGTTTATGAAGGGGTCGCTGGATTTCATGTCCGGGGTGGACCCGAGTTACAAGGATGCGCTGCTGACCAAGGACGGCCAACTGAACCCCGAATATTCAGACAAGATCAAGCTCATCACCGGGCCGTATCTGAACACCGAGTACTTAGGTTTCAACCTGAAGCCGTCGGGTAAGCGCAACCCCTTGATGGACAAACGGATTCGGCAGGCTATCAACTATGGTTTCGACCGGGAGAAGATGATGAAGTACTTACGCAACAATATGGGGTACGCCGGGGACGGCGGCTTCGTGCCGCGCGGGATGCCCTCCTATAACCCCGAGCGCACCGGCGGGTACAGCTATAACCCACAGAAAGCCTTGCAGTTGCTGGCGGATGCAGGCTATCCCAATGGTAAAGGGCTTCCCGAGATTACGCTCACGGTATCGGCACAGTATGCGGACCTCTGCCAATACATCCAGCACGAGTTGGAGCAGATTGGCATCACCCTGAAGTTGGACATCGCGCAACCCGCCCAGCAACGCGAGATGATGCGCAGCTACCAGCTGCCCTTCTTCCGCGGTTCCTGGATTTGCGACTACCCCGACGCGGAGAACCAGATGTCGCTGTTCTACTCCAAGAACATTCTGCCGGCGGGTTCCAACTACACCCATTACGTCAATAAGAAATTCGACCAACTGTACGAGAAATCACAGCGTTGCACGGATGATTCGTTGCGCACGGAATGCTATGTCGAGATGGATTCCCTGTTGGTGGAGGATGCCCCGTTCGTCGTGCTGTATTACGACAAGGTAGCCCGCTTTGTGCAGAACAACGTCGAAAGTCTCGGGGTGAATCCCGTGAATATGTTGGATTTGCGGCGGGTCAGGATGCGGTAAGGCTGCTCGATTGCTATCTCTTCCTCACGCGAAACTTTCCACGCACAGTTCCCGCACCCGCTCGATTACATAGGTCTGTTGCTCTTTGTTGAGCCGAAAGCCGAAGCGGATCTTCTTTGTCTTGCCGGAGGCGGTTTTGTAGGTAATGCAGACAGTCGGATCCTGCGTGGGGAGCAACATGCAGATCAGCGGTTCCTCGTAGGGTTCCACCTTCGTGATGCTCTCCCAGGGAATCACCACCTCCCGTTGTATAGCCTTCTTCTGCTCAATGTAAATGGCTGAATCCGAATAATATACCGTTTCTCCACCGAACGCATACCAGTAAATCTTGACAAGCAGGACAAAGCAGAGGTAGAGGGGGATCGCCGCGATGAGGAGAAATGCGGCAAAGGACATGAATTGTTCTAAACGGTCGTCATCCGGCCATGTGTTGTGCATAGCGGCATACAGGATGAACACGATGAACAGCACGAACCCCAATGCTATAACACGTCCGAGCGCCTCGCCTTTGTCAGGTCTGTTGCGCAGCATAATGTGCCCATTATCAAACTGTTCGGTGTTTTTACGCATAGGCGATTTACCCCTAATGGATTCGGTATCACGAACTGCTAACTGCTAACTACTAACTACTAACTTCTCACTACAATCGCGGTTCCCCCGCCCGGAGCCAACTCCACTTTCAGTTTGCCATCTGCGGGAACAGCAACCGTTTTCTTCTGGTAGTCAACGCCTTTGCGGTGTGCGTTGGGACCATCGACGAACATCGTGAGCGTGCCGGAGGTGATGCCCAAGGCCTTGAGGTCGATTTCGATGGTGCGGGCGTTCCAGTCGGTGATGGCGCCGATGTACCAGGTGTCGCCCTTGCGTTTGGCGGAGACGATGAACTCTCCGACCCTGCCGTCTAATATGCGGGTCTCGTCCCAAACGGTGGGCACCTTGGCGATGAAATCGGTGCATTCGGGCTCCTGCATGTAGGCCGTGGGGGCGTCGCAGAGCATCGCGAAAGGCGCGTCAAAGACCATGTACTCTGCCAATTGGCGGCAGCGCGTACCTTGGCTCATCGGTTCGTTCCAGCTGGGGAAGTAGCACCAGTAGGCCCCGTTGCGCATCGCGCCCTGCGTGAAGTCCATCGGACCCGCGAGCATCCGGATGAAGGGAATCGTGACCTCGTACTTTACCATATCGGTCTTGCTGTCGGCCCATTTGCACTGCTCCAAGCCGAACACACCCTCGTAGTTGAGCACATTGGGGTAGGTGCGACTCAGTCCCGTGGGCTTGTACGCCCCGTGGAAGTCGATGAAAAGGTGGTATTTGGCGGCCATAGCGGCCATCCGTTCGTAGAAGTTGACCACTATCTGGTCGTCGCGGTCCATGAAATCGACCTTGAAGCCCTTCACGCCCATCTCGGAATAGTGCTTGCAGACGCGCTCCATCTCCTTGTCCATAGCGGCATAACCCGCCCACAGCACGATGCCAACGCCCTTGCTTTCAGCATATTTCACCAACATCGGCAGGTCGATTTCGGGAATCACTTGGAAGAGGTCGGCCTGCTTGTTCACGGCCCAGCCTTCGTCCAGAATTACGTACTCAATACCCTTATCCGCGGCAAAATCGATGTAGTATTTGTAGGTTTCGTTGTTGATGCCCGCCTTGAAATCCACGCCCCAGATGTTCCAGTTGTTCCACCAGTCCCAAGCCACCTTGCCGGGCTTAATCCACGATATGTCAGATACTTTCGAAGGCTCGGCGAGGAGATAGACGAGGTCGTTGTCCGCCAAATCTTTATCCTCGGTGGTGATGGCGATCACGCGCCACGGGAACGTGCGCGTGCCGGCGGTCTTGGCGATGTAGTTCTCGCGCTCTTTTACCACATACTGCAGGTTGTTGTGTCCGCCCTGCTCCCACCTCTTCGGCAGCGGCGCGAAATAGCCGATCATCGAGTTGCCCTCGGTGTGCTTGAGGTACATGCCGGGGTAGTCGTGCAGGTCGGCCTCGGTGATGACGGCGAAGCGCGTACGCCAGATTTTCAGGTTGCTTTCCCAACGGGGCATAAAGCGTTGCTTCACCAACATGGGCAGAAAAGCAAGTCGGTCGTTGGCCATGTCGCGGAGAAACGTATCCACGTAGGTGTTTTCAAAAGAGGTGCAGAATTGTTCGGAAAAGTCACCGTTTTTGGCTGGTTGTCGGTTGACGTACGGGATAAGAGCTCTGTTTTCATCATTTGAGAAATTGAACTCCGCCGTCTCGTGCCGCACAATGATGGAGTCTTTGAATGTGGTAATAAAACGGTAGGCCACGCCGGAGTTGTAGGCGCGGAATATCACTTGATAGTTCCCCTTAAAACTGATTTTCAGTTCGTTATATTGGTCTTTGATTTTGCTTTTCCGATAAAATGGAGTATTTACCTCCTGGTTGACACTCTTGCGTTCTTTCTTTGTCACTTTCGGGTTGCGACCTAAAACGGAGCAATCGTCCATCTCCAGACCGATGACGGAGGGCTCCAAAAACGGAACAGGATTATCTGCCGTATAGACTGAATATCGCAATTGTCCCGATGAGCCGTCGATTTTCACCATCAGTTTGCCGTCGGGGGAAGTGAGGGTTTCGGTTTGCGCAGACATAGTCGCGAACAGTCCGTAAAACAGCAGCAGGAGCAGGTTTTTTTTCATAATGATTGGATTTAGGCGGCAAAGATACGGAAATTAGTATTCGAACGGCGACACGAAATCTGCAAATGCCTCGCCCAGCAAGTCCTTCTCCGACGTGATCGGATTCTCCACCTGCCAGTCAATGTTCAAGTCTTTGTCGTTGAACAATATGCAGCCTTCGGAGGCCTTGTTGTAGAAGTTGGAGCACTTGTAAGCGAAGACGGTATCGTCTTCCAAGGCGGCGAACCCGTGCGCGAATCCGGCGGGGATGTAGAACTGACGGAAATTATCGGCGGTGAGCAGCGTGGAGACGTACTGCCCGTAGGTGGGACTACCCTTGCGGATATCGACTGCGAAGTCGAGGCACGCGCCGCGCAGCACCCGCACGAGCTTGGCCTGCGCGTACGGAGGCTTCTGGAAATGCAACCCGCGCACCACGCCCTTCTGCGAGCACGACTGGTTGTCCTGCACGAAATCGTCTTTGATTCCCAACTCTTTGAACCGTTGCTCGTTATAACTTTCGAAAAAATATCCGCGGTCATCCTTGAAAACCGTCGGCTCAATGATTAACAATCCGTCTATGTTTGTTTTGATTATTTCCATTATATGGTTTAAGGTTTAAGGTTTAGGGTTTAAGGTTTAAGGGTTTAAGGTTTAAGGGTTCAAGGTTCAAGGTTAAATAGTCAGTATAAACTGCTAACTACTAACTACTAACTGCTAACTAATATCAGTCCTCCGAGTTGTCCGCGATAAACGTCTGATACTCCGATAAGAATTTTGCCTTCGAAACAAATCCGATGTATTTGCGGTCGCGGGTGATGACGGGCATGTTGAAGTTGCCGGTGCGTTTGAACTTCTCCAAAACGATAGCGGCCGTGTCGTCGTCGTAGATGAACTCTTCCGGCTCAATCATCAGGTCCTCGACGTGCACTTTGTCGTAGAGTTCCTGCTTGAAGATGACGTCGCGGTGGTCGTCCATCACCAAGAGACCCGAGAAGAGGTTGTTTTCGTCGATGACTACAAAGAGGTTGCGCTTGCATTGGGCGATGACGTCGGTGTAAGTGCGCAGGGTGCTATGCACGGGGATGGTGAGGATGTTGGTGTCGATGGTGCGGTGCCAGGGGAGTTTGCGGAGCGCGTATTTGTCTTTGTTGTGGGTGCGGAGGTTGTCCTTCTCGGCGAGGGGTTGGGTATAGACGGAGTATTTCTCGAACGGGCTGACGCAGAGGTAGGAGCAGGCGGCGGTGACCATCAGCGGAATGAGCAGTGTGTAGCCTGTGGAGGATTCGGCGATGAGGAACATTGCCGTGAGCGGGGCCTGCATCACGCCGGTCATCACGCCGGCCATGCCTGCGAGAATGAAGTTGACGTAGGGGAGATCCACATGGAGGAAGACCTGTGCCACGTGCGCGACCAGGAATCCGACAAACGCGCCGATGAAGAGGGTAGGGGCGAAGACGCCGCCCACGCCGCCGGCCGTGGTGGTGAACGTGGTGGCGAAGACCTTCATCAGGATGATGCCGATGACGGCCAGCACCAACAGCCCTTCGTGGCCCATCAGCTCCAGCAGCGGGGAGTTGTTGAAAACGGAAATCCACTCGCCATGCAGCAGGTCGTTGATGTTGTTATAGCCTTCGCCGTAGAATGCGGGGAAGAGGTAGATGAGCAAGCAGAGGGCCAGCGAGCCGATCAGGGCGCGCACATAGATTTTCTTGATACGGCGCATCTGTTTCTCAATCCAGCGCGACACCCGCAGGAAATAGACGGAGATGAGGCCGCAGAGGGCGCCGAGGATAATATAGAACGGGATGTTGCCCACCGAGAATCCTTGTGTGGTATCGACGGTGAACATCACGTCGTGGCCGAGGAAGAGCACGGACATCACCGTGCCGGTGGCGGCGGAGAGCAGCAGCGGCAGGATGGCGCTGCCGGTGAGGTCGAGCATCAGCACCTCGAAGGTGAAGACCAGTGCGGCGATGGGGGCCTTGAAGATGGCGGCCATCGCGGCGGTGGAGCCGCAGGCCAGCAGCAGGGTGGTCTGCTTGGTGTTGAGGTGGAAGAGTCTCGCCATGTTGGAGCCGATGGCGCTGCCGGTGAGCACGATGGGCGCCTCCAATCCCACGGAACCGCCGAACCCGACAGTGATGGCGCTGGCCACCATGGAGGAATAGACGTTGTGGAAGCGCAGCATGCCGTCGCTCTTGCAGATGGACTTCAGCACGATGCTCACGCCGTGGCTGAGGTTGTCGCGCACGACGCGCCGCACGAACAGGAGTGTCAGGAAGATGCCGATGGGCGGGAAAATCAGGTAGAGGTAGTTGACATCGGCCGCGGGGAACGCCTGGCTCAGCATCCGCGTGGTGAAGTGCAGCAGGTTCTTGATGATGATGGCTGCCGTTGCCCCCAGTATGCCGATTACCACGCTGAGAGTCAGCACAGTAGCCTTGTCCGTGAAATGCTTTTTCACGAACCGCCGGAACCGGGCCACCGCGTATAGAAATTGTTTGTATCGCATATCAATTCTCGAGGCCGCAAAGATACATTTTTATAGGAATGCCCGCACCAAAAAAGAGAGAGGCGGCCTCACGGTCGCCTCTCCTATATGCAAACACTTGTTGACTGATAAAAACTTCGGCGCTGTCGGCTTATTTCACTAAATCGACGATGGCCTTGAATGCCTCAGGATTGTTCATCGCGAGGTCGGCGAGAGCTTTGCGGTTGAGCGCAACGTTCTTCTTTGCCAAATTGCCCATCAGGACAGAGTAGGACATTCCATACTCGCGGGCACCGGCGTTGATACGGGTGATCCACAAGCTGCGGAAGTTTCTCTTTTTCGCTTTTCTGTCGCGGTAGGCGTATTGCTGGCCTTTCTCCCACGAATTCACCGCTACGGTCCAGACGTTTTTGCGTTTTCCGAAATAACCGCGGGTGCGTTTTAAGATTTTCTTTCTTCTTGCTTTTGAAGCAACATGATTGACTGATCTTGACATAATCTTTTCTCCTTTCCGTTTACGTCAGTGGCTTGAAGCACTTCGGGAACTGCGCGTAAACATTATTGTTAATAACTTAATTTAGCACTGTCCCAGCATTTGCTTGACGGTGCGTTCCAGATTTTGTTCGACAATGGCGCTGTAAGCCAGGTTACGTTTTCTCTTTTTGGTCTTTTTGGTGAGAATGTGGCTATGGTAAGCGTGATGTCTCTTGATTTTGCCGGTGCCGGTAAGGGTGAATCTCTTCTTGGCAGCGGACTTTGTTTTGATTTTGGGCATTTCTGATAATTTTTAAAGGTTCGTATATTTAGTGTTTACATATATTGCTTTGACGCTGAATGAATCCCGTGGTCCTATTTCTTCTTTTTGGGGACCATAAGCAGGGACATGTTGCGGCCGGTGAGCACGGGCATCTGGTCGACCTTGCCGTAGTCTTGGAGGCGTTCGGCGAATTTGAGCAGCTCGAGCTCGCCGTTGTCCTTGTAGATGATGCTGCGGCCGCGGAAGGTCATAATCACCTTCACCTTATAGCCGTCCTGCAGGAAACGGATGGCGTGGTTGCACTTGAACTCCACGTCGTGCTCGCTGATCTGAGGGCTGAGGCGGATCTCCTTGACCTCCGTCTTGGCGCTGTTGGCTTTGATCTCCTTGAGTTTCTTCTTCTGTTCGTAGAGGTACTTCTGGTAGTCCATCACCTTGCATACAGGCGGATTGGCCTGCGGGGAGATTTCCACCAGGTCCACTCCCTGGGCGTCGGCGATGGAAAGCGCCTCGCGAAGGGAGACGATGCGGGGCTCGATGTCGTCCCCCACCACGCGCACAACTTGTGCCGTGATGTGTTCGTTGATTCTGTGTTGGGCCTCTTTTTTCGTTCTCGGCCCGAATGGCCTGTTAGGCCGGTTGTTCTGAGCGATGATCAAATCCTTTCTGTTTAAGTGTAATAACTTTACTTATAATTTTTTGGGCGGCAAAAATACACAATTTTTAATTGTACGAATCGTTTACGCATTTTTTTTATTTTTGCAGCCTTTTAATAATGAATAGAATGAAGAAGATAATTCTCGGAATATGGGTGTTTTGCGCGATGGTTCTCGTGCCTGTCCAGACCGTTCGGGCGCAGAATTCGGAGATTGGCGCATGCGTGGGCACCACCTTTTACATGGGTGAACTCAACCCCACGAAGCTGTTCGCACAGCCCGGTTTGGCGGCGGGACTCGTCTATCGTTACAATCTTTCACCCCGTTGGGCCTTGAAAGCCGACTTCCTGTTCGGCAAAGTCTCCGGCAGCGACGCCCTCACGAACAACGGCTATGAGCGCAATCTCAGCTTCTTTTCTCCCATCACGGAGTTCTCCGTCGTGGCCGAACTCAACTTCTTGAAGCTCTACAACACTGTGGGGCAGAACCATTTCGCCCCCTACATCTTCGCCGGCCTCACCGTCTTCTCCTTCAACCCGAAGGCCCAATACACGGACGGTACGGTCTATGAGCTGCAGAGTCTCGGCACTGAGGGTCAGGGATTGGAGGACATGCCCAAGAAGTATTCGTTGACCAGCGTCGCCATCCCCTTCGGCATCGGCTTGCGCGTCAACATCGGCCGCTACGTCTGCATCGGGGCGGAGTGGGGGTTCCGCTACACTTTCACCGACCATCTTGACGATGTGGGCGGCCGCTACTACGACAACGATCTCTTGCGCGAGCAGCGCGGCGACATCATCGCCAACATGGCCGACCGCACGCCCGAGCTTATCGATCCCACGACGGGTGTCCCGCGTCCCCTCCACCAGGCGGGCGAGCAGCGCGGCAATAATACCACCCACGACATCTACTCTTTCGCCGGTGCCACCGTCACGGTGAAGATCGGCAACGCAGACCGCACCTGCGACTTAAAGAAATCCCGTAAAAGACACTGATTCATGAGCAAAGATATCAAACATGTCGCCATCATTATGGATGGCAACGGACGCTGGGCGCAACAGCAGGGCCACCAGCGCACATTCGGACACGAAAACGGCGTGGAGTCTGTACGTAGCGTCGTGGAGGGAGCCTGCGAACTCGGCATCCCCTACCTCACGCTTTACGCTTTCTCCACCGAGAACTGGAACCGTCCGAAAGAGGAAATTGACGTGCTGATGGGCCTCCTGGGCAAAGCCATCGCCGAAGAGGTGGACAAGCTTCATGCCAACGGCGTGCGTCTGCTGACCACCGGACGTATGGAAAATCTGCCTGTCGATTGCCAGACGGCCTTGCAGAAAGCTATGGAGAAGACCGCCGGCAACACCCGCCTGTCGCTCGTGTTGGCCCTTAGCTACAGCGGCCGTTCCGAGATTGTTGACGTGGCCAAGTCCATCGCGCGGGAAGCCGCCGCCGGTGCCTTGAACCCTGACAATATTGACGAAACCACCATCCAACAGCACCTCTATCATCCTGAGATTCCGGATGTTGACCTGATGATTCGTACGGGCGGCGATATGCGCGTCAGCAATTTCCTGCTGTGGGAAATCGCCTACGCGGAGCTTTTCTTCACGCCTGTGCTTTGGCCCGATTTCCGCAAGGAGAATCTCCGCGAAATCGTCACCCAATTCTCGTCTCGCGAACGCCGTTTCGGAAAAACAGGGGAACAAGTCCGCGCACATTGAAATTTTCACTATCTTTGCCGACTTTTTTTGAGAGAATGCAGTTGATACGAAAATTGGCTCTGTTACTGGTGTTTTGCCTCGGCCTGATGGTGTGTCGAGCCCAGATTATTGTGGGCGGAGATACCCCATCCGAGCCGGTGAAGATCGACTACGCCTCTCCGAAAACGTACGAAATCGGCGGCATCACCTCCTCCGGAACGGCCCCGCTCGACCAGCGGTTGCTCCCGTTCCATGTGGGTGACATTATCGAGGTTCCTGGCGAGAAAATTTCCAAGGCTGTGAAGAGCCTTTGGAGCACGGGGCTCTACGAAGATGTGGAAATCTCCGCCACCCGCGTGCAGGGCAACCTTATCTTTCTGGACATCCGCCTTGAGGAACGCGCCCGCCTTGTTGCCTTCGGTTTCAAGGGAACCACCAAGAACGAGGAAAACGACCTTCGCGAGAAGATGGGTATATCGCAGGGCAACATTGTCAATGACAACATGAAGATCACCTGCCAGAACATCATTCGGAGATACTACATCGACAAAGGCTTCTACAGCTGTCAGGTCGATGTGCAGGAGATCCCCGACGAGAAGGTGAAAAACGCAGTCAACCTCCTGTTCGACATCCATAAGGCCAAGAAGGTCAAGATTGAAAAAATCACCATCAACGGCAACAACGGCGTCACGGATGCCGTGTTGCTCCGTTCCATGAAAGAGACCAAGGAGCGATTCCGCTTCATGCCTTTTTACAAGGCCGACACCGCCATCGCCTATCTCTTCAAGCACCCGGGCTATTACCAGTCCAAGGATATCAAGGATCATCTGGACAACTATTTCGCCGACCGCGTGAAACTCCGTATCTTCAAACCCTCGAAGTTCATCAAAGCCAATTACGAGAAGGACAAGGTGAACCTCATCAACCGCTATAACGAGCTTGGTTACCGCGACGCCGTCATCACGCACGACACTTTCTACGTGAAAGCCAACAAAATGTACATCGATATCGATGTCAACGAGGGACGGCAGTACTATTTCCGCAACATTGACTTCGTCGGCAACACGGTCTATCCGACCTCTTTGCTCAGACAGCTCCTCGGCATCAACAAGGGTGACATCTACAACCAGACGTTGCTCAACAAAAACCTGACGATGAAAGAGGACGGCGACGACTTAGCCTCCTTGTACATGAACAACGGTTACCTGTTCTTCAGTGCCAGTCCTGTGGAGGTCGGCATTGACGGCGACTCCATTGATATCGAGATTCGTATCCGCGAGGGAAAGAAGGCGAAGTACAACAAGATCACCGTCGTCGGCAACACGAAAACCCATGACAATGTCATCTTGCGTGAGCTGACCACCATTCCGGGACAGCTTTTCAACCGTTCCGACATCATCCGTTCGCAGCAGGTGCTGATGTCGATGGGCTACTTCAACCAGGAGAAGATGGACGTGCAGCCGAAGCCGAACGAGGCCGACGGTACGGTGGACATCAACTATGTGGTGGAGGAGACCTCTTCCGACCAGCTGTCGCTTTCTGCGGGTTACGGTGCCACGGGTTTCATGCTCACCGCGGGTATCACCTTCAACAACTTCTCCACGAGGAAGCTCTTCAAGAAGGATGCCTGGAATCCCATTCCGGGCGGTGACGGACAGCGTATCTCCCTGCAGGCCTCCGTCAGTACGAAATACTACCAGTACTACAGTTTCTCTTTCACGGAGCCCTGGCTCGGCGGCAAGCGTCCCAACGCGCTCACCCTCGGTGCCTACTACCAGCGGCAGAACAACGCCTACTCCAAGCGCGACAGCCTCTACGCGTACACCAGCATTGCGGGTGCTTCGCTCTCTTTGGCCAACAAGCTCCGCTGGCCGGACGACTACTTCCACATGTCGCACACGCTCGCTTACGAATACTACAAGGTCAAGAACTGGGGAGGTTTCATCTTCTCCACAGGTTACGCCCACAGTATCAGCTACATATTCACTTTGTCGAGAAATTCCGTCAATGCGCCGATTTACCCGCGTGAGGGTTCCGACCTCTCCTTCTCGGTGCAGCTGACCCCGCCATACTCCATCATCGGGCACAAGGACTACACTGGTGCCTCGGATCAGGAGAAGTACAAGTTCCTGGAATTCCACAAATGGAAGCTCAACATGTCGTGGTTCACGCGCATCGTGGACAACTTGGTGCTCAACGTGCGCTTGAAGATGGGCTTTATGGGGTGCTACAACCAGACCATCGGTATTGCGCCGTTCGGACGGTTCTACCTCGGCGGCGACGGCATGACCAACTGGTCGTACGACGGTCGTGAGGTCATCGGTATGCGTGGTTACGAGGACGAGGCGCTGTCACCCAACGTGAACGGAAGAGTTGTCGGTGCGTCCATCTACCACAAGTTCACGGCGGAGTTGCGCTATCCGATCACGCTGAACCCGTCGGCCACTGTCTATGTGTTGGCGTTCGCGGAAGCCGGCAAGGGCTGGATCGACAAGCGCCAGTACAATCCGTTCGACCTCTACAAGTCGCTCGGTCTGGGTGTGCGCGTCTATCTGCCGATGTTCGGTCTGCTCGGTTTCGACTGGGGTTACGGTTTCGACCCGGTGCCCGGTCTGTCGTCCACCGCTTCCGGCAGCCACTTCCATATCTCCATCAACCAGTCCATCGATTAAACTTATCCAATAAAAACAGTCAAACCAACGTCATTTAAAATATTAAGCAAGATGAAAAAACAACTCCTATTAACCGGATTATTCACCCTGATGATGGTTTTCGGATTCGCGCAGAAGTATGCGTACATCAATTCCGAGTACCTTCTTTCGCAGATTCCCGAATACAAGGAGGCTCAGGCCGAACTCGACCGCGTGGCCGTGCAGTGGCAGAAGGAAATCGAAGCCAAGTTCTCCACCATCGACTCCATGTACAAACGCTATCAGGTGGAGTCCATCACGCTGCCTGAGCAGATCAAGCAGAGCCGCGAGGAGGCTATCATCGCCCAGGAGAAGGCCGCCAAAGACCTGCAGAAGAAACGCTTCGGACAGAATGGCGACCTGTTCAAGAAACGCGAGGAGCTGGTGAAGCCCATCCAGGACCGTGTCATCAACGCCGTGAACGACTACGCCAAGGAGCGCGGTTACGCCTTCGTGTTTGACACCGCCGGCGACCTCACCATTATCTACGCCGACCCGAAATGGGACATCAACGAGCAGGTGCTCCAGAAGATGGGCATCTCCGTCAGCAGAGACTCAGACGATTAATTTAGTACGAACATAAAGTAAAGAAAGTCAATGAAAAAGATTGTTTTGATTCTGGCCATTGCCGGACTCTTCTCCGTACAGGCCGCGCAGGCGCAGAAGTACGGACACGTCAACTCAAGCGAAATTCTCGAGGTGATGCCCGGCATCGACTCCCTCCAAATCAAGTTGCAAGCCTTCCAGATGGAGCTGCAAGGCATGTATGAGAGCATGATGACGGAATATCAGACGAAGAAAGACAAATTCGACCGCGAAGTCGGTACCATGTCCTCCTCCGTGCGCCAGCTGCGCGAGAAGGAGCTGAACGACCTCGGCAACCGTATCCAGGAGTTCCAGGCCAGTGCGCAGGAAGACTTGGAAGACAAGCAGTATGAACTGGCAAAACCGTTCCAAGATGCCATTCAGGAAGCTATCAACAAGGTGGCCAAAGCCAACGGCTATGCCTATATCTTCGACACGAAGACACTGCTCTATTACGGCACTGGCGATGATATCACGCCTATGGTGAAGAAAGAACTGGGCATTAAATAATGACGGCAATGAAAAAGTTACTGACGATTTTATGCGTTGCACTCCTTTGTGTGACCACGGGTTACGCCCAGAAGGCCAAATTTGGTCACGTGGACTACGCCGCTGTCATGAAGGAGATGCCCGGCATTGACACGGCCCAGCAGGCCCTGATGACCTACCAACAGGAGTTGGAGGCCGTGGGTAAGCAGATGGCCGACGAGTTCAAGACCAAACAGGCGGAGTACGCCAATCTGACCTCCACCACCACCTCTTCCGCCATCCTCAAAGTCAAGGAGGACGAGCTGATGAAGATTTACCAACGGTTGCAGGACTTTGTCGCCTCCAGCGAACAGGATTTGCAGGCCAAGCAGTTGGAGCTGTTGAAACCTTTCCAGGAGAAACTCCTCGCCGCCATCAAGACCGTGGCCGAGCGCGATAAATACACCTACGTGTTCGACATCACGATGTGCGCCTTCCACAACGATGCCGACGACCTCACCGCCGCCGTCCGCACCGAATTGGGTATCAAGTAATCTTGTATTGTATAATATAATATATGGTAGAGACGTCAGTTTTGGCGTCTCTATGTTGTTTGTGGTGAGTAGTGAATAGTGATTAGTGATTAGTGATTAGTTAGCGGTGAGCAGGCTTCAATAACCAATAACCTATAATATAACCCATAACCATTAAAAAATGAATCCTTTACTAAAACAATGGACTACGCCGCGGGAGACCCCGCCGTTCAACGAAATCAAAAACGAACATTGGCTGCCGGCCTTTGAGGAGGCGATTGCCGAGGCGAAGAAAGAGATACAGGCCATCGTCGGCAACGAGGCTGCGCCGGACTTCGGGAACACGGTCGTCGCCCTTGACCGTGCTGGTGATCGCCTCAGCACCGTGGCCGACCTGTTTTTCAACCTTTTGGAATGCAATGGCGACGACGAGATGAACGCCATCGCCGAGAAGGTGCAGCCGCTGTTGGTGCAGTACGAGAATGACGTCTATCAAGACCCCGGCCTTTTCCAACGGGTGAAGGCGGTGTACGAACAACAGCAACAGGACAATGCCCTGCAGGGTGCCGACAAAATCCTGTTGGACAAGACTTACGATGCTTTCGTGGCGGGCGGAGCCGACCTTTCCGAGCAGGACAAGGCCCGTTACCGCGAGCTGAGCATGGAGCTCGCCAACCGGCAGCTGGACTTCGGGCAACGTGCCTTGAAGGCTACATACGCTTGGACGGTGCATTTAGAGAAGGATTCGCCCCGGATGGCGGGCATCCCGGAAAGCGCCCGCGCCATCGCCGCCAAGAAGGCCGCGGACAAAGGCCTCGAAGGCTATCTCTTCGACCTTTCAGCTCCCGATGTGAACACGGTGTTGACCCACGCCGATGACCGCTCCCTTCGGGAGGAGGTCTATATGCATTCCAGCAAGAAAGCCTACGGTGACGATTTCGACAACTGCGACAATATCAAAACCATTCTGAAATGTCGTGAGGAAATAGCCAAACTGCTGGGTTATAAGCATTATGCTGATTATGCGTTGCGTAATCGCATGGCCAAAGACCTTGCCCACGTCTATCAACTGCTCGACGACCTCAAGGCTGCCGCCCTGCCCGCAGCGCATCGCGAAATAGCTGAACTGGAGCAGTTTGCAAAACAACAAGGCTTTGAAGGCGTATTCCAGCGTTGGGACCTCAGCTACTATATGGAGAAACTGCGACAGGCGAAGTTCAGTCTCGATATGGAGAAGTTGAAAGTCTATTTTCCGCTTAATCAGGTGATTGACGGTGTTTTCGGGTTGGCGACCACCCTTTATGGATTGCGCTTTGAGAAGGCAAGCGAGATACAACCTTATCATCCTGATGTCCAGGTGTATGAGGTCTGGAGAGGGGAGCAGTTCATGGCAGTGTTGTACCTTGACTTCCACCCGCGCAGCACGAAACGCAGCGGCGCTTGGATGACGGAGTTTCGCGACCAATATGTGGACGCCGACGGGCACGATGTGCGCCCGTGGGTGAGCTTGGTGATGAACTTTACCCCGCCGACCCCGGAGCAACCCTCCCTGTTGACCGTCGATGAGGTGAACACTTTCCTGCACGAGTTCGGCCATGCGCTCAATGGCATGCTGTCGGAGGTGGAGTATTCAACCTTGTCGGGCACGCACTCGCCCCGCGATTTCGTGGAACTGCCCTCCCAGCTGAACGAGAACTGGCTCACCGAACCCGAGTTTTTGAAGACCTTCGCCCGCCACTACCAGACTGGAGAGCCGATCCCCGAGGAGTATGTGGCGCAGCTGAAACATCTGAACCAGTTCATGGCCGGCTATCTCTGCGTGCGGCAGCTTTCCTTCGGCTATCTCGATATGATGTGGCATACCATGCCTGCCGCCGATGTCGATGACATCCTGCGACTGGAGCGTTCCGTCTTTGACACCGTGGAGGTGCTGCCGGTGGTCCCGGGCGCGTGCATGAGTCCCACATTCGGGCACCTTTTCTCCGGCGGTTACGCAGCGGGATACTACGGCTACAAGTGGGCAGAAATGCTCGAAGCCGACGCCTTTTCGCTCTTTCAGGAAACCGGCGTGATGAATCCGGAGACGGCACAACGCTATTTGGAGACCATCCTCTCCAAGGGCGGTTCCGTGGATGCGATGGAGATGTTCGTCAACTTCCGCGGCCGCGAACCGAAAATCGACGCTCTGTTGAAGCGGGACGGTTTGGCATAACGATTCTCCGCATTACGTTTTGACAAAAAGAAAACGGCCACAATTTGTGACCGTTTCCTTTTTGCAGATTTGGTGATATGCAAGCACTTGCGATGCTTGCAAGGTGAATATTATTCGCCCCTATTGGAAGGCGTTCTCGCTCAGGCCGTCGCCGGAGATGGCGAGGCGCGACATATAGGATGGGGCCTCCTTGCCGAGGTACTTGTCGACGTAGATCTTGGCGAGGTACTGTCCCAACATGAAGCCGTGGCCGCGCATGCCGACCAACAGGCCGTGCTCGGGATCCACGATGTAGCGCGGCTCGGTGTAGTAGCCTGCCCACGTGGCCTGGAAGCTGACGTTCTTGAGCTGCGGAATCCAGTCGATGAACATCTCCGCGCACACCTGCAGGAACTCCTGCGTGTTGTACTTCAGCTCCTTGCCGGCTTGTTGCTGTTCGGTCGCGGGTGACGCGCAGCCGATGATTTGACCGGTCTCCGCGAACTGCTGTCCATAGACGGCGGAGAAGCCTTTGTATTTCCGGCGGTCGATGAGCATGTCCAAAGAGTCGCCGTTCTTACCCAACATCGGCAGACGGTGCGTGATAAAGGCTTGGTGCTTAATGGGATACAAGCCGAGGTACATACCTAACTGTTCCGCGAACTTGTTGGCGCTCGGTCCGAGGGAGTTCACGAAATGCTCGCAATGGTACTCCACGTACTCTTTGTCGTGGGTCTTCACCAACGCCATGAAACCCTTGGCGGTCTTGCGCACCTCTAAGAGGCGGGTGTCCTCCAACAGCACGCCGCCGTGTTCGATGGCGATGTTGCGGATATAGTTGATGGTGGGGCCGGGCGTGGCCTGCCAGCACGCATTGGTGATGCAGGCGGCCTGGTAGGTGTTGAGGTTCGGGTTGAAGTAGGGCGAAACCTCCTTCACGAAGTCCTTCTTATCGACCATATAGCCGTCGCTCCACTCGAGGGATTTCTCCAATGCCTTGTAGTTGGCCTCGTCGTGGGCGAACCCGACGTAGCGCGTGGGTTTGTAGTTGATGTTGGTGACCTTCTGGATGGATTCGAAGATGGCGCGGTTGTGTTCCGCGATGTCGGCGATTTCCGGTACGGAGAAGCTGGGACGGCCGCCGCCGATGCAGCGCCAGGAGGAGCCGCGTTCGGCGTTGCAGAGCACCACCTTCTTGCCGGCTTCGGCGAAGTAGCGGAACAGGCCGCTGCCCGTGATGCCGCCGCCCGCCACGAAGACGTCGCACTCGACCTTCTTGGTCGGGTGGCCGTTGACGTTCGTCACGAATGTTTCGGGCTTGTCGTTCGGGCAGAGCTCGCCGATGTTGAGCTGCGAGGAGAGCGGGCCGCGCGGGGTGGCGTCGCCCACGACCTCCACACCATGGCCGGCCAGCAGCAGCTTCACGCGCGGGATGCAGCGTTTGCCGCGGCACGGTCCCATGCCGATGCGGGTGATGTGCTTCAGCTCATCCACGGAGATAATCTTCTTGCCCTTCACGGCTTCCAGGATGGTCTCGATTTTCACGTCGTCGCAGTGGCAGACGAAGGCGGGGTCTTCCTCCTTCTTATCGAGTTTCTGCCAGTTCAGCGGCTCGGGATAGTTCTCTTTCAGGATGAAACCGGTGACGCTCATCAATGCTTCACCGCTGACATCCAAGGCTTTCACGCGGGCCACATGCGTCTTGTTCGCGCCCTTCGTGATCTTTTCGATGACGCCTTCGCCGACCTTCTTACCGTTATCATCCACCAAGAAGACCTCAGCATTCTCCTCCGCGTCGTACTCGAATGGCAGGAAGAGCCAGTTCTTCGGGATGTTGTAGCCGAAAAGGGCCAGGCCGGGACAGTGGTTGACACACTTCATACAGCCGATGCACTTGTCGTAGTCGATTTGCGGCACGTGGTTGGTGGCGATTTTGGTGATGGCGCCTTGCGGGCAGGCGAACGTGCAGGGGTTGCAGGCGAAACCGTAGAGGCAGTCGGCCATGACGAACGGCTTCTGCAGACGGTCGCCGCAGGGACGGTTGGGTTTCTCGAGCACGCGCACCGGATGTTGCTGGGAGTCCGCGTAGTCTTTGGTCACGGCGAGGTAGTCGTCGTAGTTGAAGCGCACGTTCAAGGCCTGGGCGATCTCCATGGCGGCTTGTTTGCCGCGCAGCACGGCGCAGGTGCCTTCGCCCACGCGGGTGGCGTCACCGATGCCGTAGGTGTTGAGCCCGAAAGTGACCTTGCCCTTTTCGAGGATGAGGTTGTCGGGCTTCAGGCCGGTGCATATATTGATGAGGTCGATGTCTTTGATGACCTGTTCCGTGCCGGGCACGGGTTGGAAGTTCTTGCATTCGGCAATCACCGCGCCGATTACGCCGGTGTGGTCCTCGTTGGGGATGGCTTTCAGCAGCGTGTGGGAGGTGATGATGGGGATGCCGAGACGGCGCACGCGGTTGGCCTGCACCGGGAATCCGCCCTCGTGGTCCATGGCCTCGACGATGGCCACCACTTTCGCACCCGCCTGAACCGCTTGATACGAAGTAAGGTAGCCGATATTGCCGGCGCCGATGGTGAGGATGCGTTTGCCGAGGAGCGTGTGCTGCAGGTTCATCATCTTCTGCACGACGGCGGCGGTATAAACGCCCGGCAGGTCGTCGTTCTCGAAGGTGGGCATGAACGGGAACGCGCCCGTAGCCACGACGAGGAAGTTGGCATCCACAAAGAAGATGCTGCCGTCCTGCATGTTCTTGGCGGCCACGCGCTTGCCTTCGAGGATGTCCCACACGGTGCTGTTGAGCAGGATGCCGGAGTGGTCGTCGCCGGCGAGCGTCTTGGCGATGTCGAAACCGCGCATGCCGCCGTATTTCTGCTCCTTCTCGAAGAAGAAGAACTGGTGGGTCTGCATGGTGAATTGTCCGCCGATGCGGTCGTTGTTGTCGATGACGATGTTGGGGATGCCGAACTTGTTGAGTTGTTCGCGGCAGGCGAGGCCGGCGGGACCGGCGCCGATGATGGCGACCTCTGTCTTATAGACTTTCGGGCCTTCTGCGGGTTTGATAGTGTCGGTTTCGGGAAGATAGTTGTGGGCGATCTCTTCCACCTTCTTCACGCCGTCGACGAGGGTGACGCAGATGCGTTTCACCACGCCGTCGACGAGCATTTCGCAGGCACCGCACTTGCCGATGCCGCAGTCCATGCTGCGCTCGCGGCCTTTCAAGCTGTGGCTATGGATGGGGAAACCCGCCTGGTGGAGGGCCGCCGCGATGGTGTAGCCTTTCGCGGCCTTCACTTGCTGACCCTTGTATTCAAAGGTCGTCATCTCCCTTTCGGGGATGTCCAAGATAGGATGATGCAAAATCGGATACATGATTCTCGTTCTTATATTTTTGATTGTTGTTGATTCCAAAAATTACAAGGGGCAAAAATAGCATTTTTTATTATCGGGTGGTTTTCTGAAAAAAAATGTCACAAGGCTTGCTCTAACTGTCCGTAACGGTTCAAAAAAAAACTCTAACTCTATGGTAAGTCTATGGTAAGTCTATGGTAACTCTATGGTAAGTCTATGGTAAGACATCAGATGCAATTTTTTGCAACAAAAGTGATGTTTACTCGTTATAGGAAATAACTGCGTCAAAATGATAAAACGGCTGACAATCGGGATGCTATGTTTGTTCGCATGGGTGATTTCACATGCACAGGTCGTGCTGCCTGACAATATGGAGGAGGCGGACTGTGTGACGGATGTCGAATCCATGACTTGGGGAGTTGTGAACGCTTGGTCGTCGAACACGATTGTCTCCAATCTCAACATCCCGCTGGTGGGGGATTTGGACGGGGACGGGCATCCGGAAGTGCTGTGTTTCTCGCTCGCCGGGCAGTCCTCCTATTCGGGGCAAGGCAACATCGACAACCAGATGTTGGTTTTTGACGGGGTCACCAAGCAACTGAAGGCGACTGTCACGATGGAATCCCCTGTTTCGGCTTACGATGCGGCAGCTTACGGTCTGGTGCGCACCTCGGACGGCGTGGGGCTGATCGTAACCGCATGCTGCGACAACAAACTGCGGGCATACGACATTTCTTCTCCAAATCCGAGCTCCCCTCATTGGGTCTCCGATGTCGACTATGTGTCAGGCAATAATGACTACGCGGCGAATGTGAGTTTTGCGGATTTCAACGGTGACGGGCATCCGGAGGTGTACGTGCGGAACAAGGTTTATAATGCCGAGAACGGGAAGCTGCTGGCGGAAGCCTCCACAACGAATGCCGCTTTGTCGTATGCGCATTGGACGCATGTCACACATCGAAAGCTGTCGTCGCCGATGGTCGCCGATTTCACTGGGGACGGCAAGCCGGAACTCATACTCGGCAACGAAATCTATCAAGTCTCCATCACCAATCTGGACGGCACCTCGGGCAATGCGATTACTTTGTGGGAGCAGACTTCCCCGCCTGGCTCCGTGCCCTCAGACGGGCATCCGCAGGTGGCGGACTTCAACCTGGACGGCTATCTGGATGTCTTCATCAGTATTCGGGATACGGATATTGTCAATGGAATGGTGTATTTCTATGTGTGGGATGTCCATAACGGCACCGTGAGCACCCCGATGACCGTAATCACCACGCATTCGGGCAAGAGCATCCCCTTGATAGCGGATATTGACAATGACGGATCCATGGAGGTGGTGATTCAGAACGGGTGGTTGAATATGTCCAAAAGGATACAGGCCTACCGATATGATGCCGCTTCTGGATCGTTTTCGATGATATGGGGTATGCATCCCGACGAGGACTCCTTCTCGAACAGTTTCACGGCGTTCGACTTCAACCAGGATGGGCTTTTGGAGCTGGTTATCTGCGACCAGAACACGTTGAAGATAGTCAACGGCAGCGGTAAGAGCCATCTCACGCATCAGGATACGGTGCCGGTTTATGTGCTGAATACGTTTTCGTTCTCGGAAATCACCATCATGCAGTATCCCGTCATCGCCGATGTGGATGCGGACGGAGCGGCGGAAATCGTCTCCGTGGGCAGCACGAAGCTGAACATCTTCAAGTCGTCGGGGCAACCCTGGGCGCCGGCGCGTCCGGTTTGGAACCAGTATCTCTACAACGTCACCAACATCAACAAAGACCTGACAGTTCCGTCCTCGCTGTTCAACAACGCCACGGTGTTCACCGATCCCGACGGCGTGGTGCGGCGGCCCTTCAACAACTTCCTGCAGCAGGCCACCACGCTCGACCAGTACGGGCGGCCGTTCTCCCGGATGCTGAACGTCCACGCCACCACGGACACCAGCGTGACGTTCGAGAACGGGACACTCACCGTTTCGTATAAATTCTGCAATACCGGTGGACAAACCTTGCCGGCTCCGTTCCGCATCACCTATTATGCCGGCAATTACCAAGGTCCGATAATCCGTACAGAAACCGTCAACAATTCACTGACGGTGGGCAACTGTATGACCATTACGGCTCAATTCACGGAGGATGATTTGATTGATTTCCCGGGTTTGGACACCATCGTGGTGGCAGTGAATGACAACGGGCAGGGTGTGGCGCAGACCGGCGGGCAGCATGAGGAATGTGATACCACCGACAATTTCTTCCGCTTCCCCGCAAGTTCGTGCCCCATTATCCGGGACACCGTCACGGCGGACATCTGCGTACGTGAGCCATACGCCGACAGTAATTTCGACATCCAAGCGGCGGAGACGCAGACGACAGGCACGCACTATTTCACCCGCGTATTCCAAGTGGAGGATTGCGACAGCGTAATTGTTCTGCGGCTGCAGGTGCACCCCGAGTACGACCTCCATTTCACGGAGACCATTCCCGAGGGCTATCCCTACGACAACCATGGAATCTTCCTGAGTGAGAGCCTGTTGGAAGGCGGAGACCATATAGATACGTCCATCACCTACCAGAGTGTCTATGGCTGCGACAGTGTCATCCACGTTTCCGTCGCGGTCGCCGTCACGGACATAGTCCTCTATCTTCCCAACGCCATCACGCCGTCCAAGTCTGACGGTGTGAACGATGTCTTCTCACTTCCCGAGAGGGTGAAGAACCAGATAAAGGATTTTGAGATTATGATCTTCAACCGATGGGGCGAGATGGTGTTCTATTCTACCGACCCGGGTTTCCAATGGAACGGGGAGTGCAAGGGAAAGACGTTCTACAACAATGTCTATCAGTATGTGGTGCATTATTCGAATATGTTCGGGAAGAGGTTTACGAAGAAAGGCTCCATCACGGTATTATGATTATAGGTTAGAATGAAAGCGATACATGCCATATTGGGAATAATAGTCTGTGTGACAGGTCTATATGGATACGCAAAGGCGCAAGTCAATCTGCCTGACAATGTGGTGATGACGGACTGTGAGGCGGATGTCGAATCCATGGCCTGGGGGGTTGTAAATGCTTGGTCGTCGAACGCGATTGTCTCCAATCTCAACATTCCGTTGGTGGGGGATTTGGACGGGGACGGCCATCCGGAAATCGTCTGTTTTTCGCTTGCCGGACAGTCACATTATGCAAACGATGGATATTATGGCAATGTGGGTTATGAAATGTTGGTTTTCGATGGAGTAACGCATCAGCTGAAGGTGACGGTGACGATGGATTCGCCTGTTTCAGAATATGATGCGGCGTCATACGGGCTGGTTCGAACTTCCAACGGCAAAGGGCTGATTGTGGTGGCGAGTTGTGACAACCGAGTGCGGGCCTACGATATCACCTCGGCAAATCCGAACACACCCTATTGGGTCTCGGATGCAGACTACACTTCAGGTACGAACAACTACGCCGCGAATGTGGGTTTCGTGGACTTCAACGGGGACGGGCATCCGGAGGTATATGTGCGCAACAAGGTTTATAACGCTGAGAACGGCCATTTGCTGGCCGAGGCGGCCACCACGAACACCGGGGCGTCGTATGCGCACTATACCCAGTACACTCATAGAAAATTGTCGTCTCCTTTTGTCGCCGATGTATGTGGAGACAGCCGTCCAGAGCTGATACTAGGGAACGAAATCTACGATGTCTCCATCACAAACCTGAGCGGGACGGCAGGCAACACCATCACGTTGGTGAAGCAAATCACGCCGCCCGGAGGCGCACCTGTTGACGGAAATGTGCAGGTTGCGGACTTCAACAAAGACGGATATTTGGATGTTTTCATCAGCATCAAAAACACAGATGCACAAGCAGGGGCGGTATATTGCTATGTATGGGACGTGCACAACGGTCAAGTGGGCAATCCCCTTATTATCAATACAAACCGTTCAGGAAAGAGCATACCATTGATAGCGGACATCGACAATGACGGCATGTTGGAAATTGTGCTGCAGTGCGGGGCATCGACGGGACACCAGATACAGGCCTACAAGTATAATGCGGACACACGGTCCTTTTCTCTTATGTGGGATATGATTCCTGACGAAGACACCTTCTCGAACAGTTTCACGGCTTTCGATTTCAACATGGATGGGCTTCTGGAGTTGATTATTTGCGACCAATCCACTTTGAAAATTGTGAACGGCAGCGGGAAGAGCCACATCACGCATCATGATACCGTGCCAATGTATGTATTGAACACGTTCTCGTATTCGGAAACCACCATCATGCAGTATCCCGTCATCGCCGACGTGGATGCGGACGGGGCGGCGGAAATTGTCTCGGTGGGTAGTTCGAAGCTGAACATCTTCAAGTCGTCGGGGCAACCTTGGGCGCCGGCGCGTCCGGTCTGGAACCAGTACCTCTACAACGTCACCAACATCAACAAGGACCTGACAGTGCCATCCTCGCTGTTCAACAACGCCACGGTGTTCACCGACCCCGTCAGCGTGGTGCGGCGGCCCTTCAACAACTTCCTGCAGCAGGCCACCACGCTGGATCAGTACGGGAGGCCGTTCATGAATCTGTCGAATTTGTCCGTCACCCTTAGCCCCCTGATCACCTACGAGGGTGACAATATCCAGGTGACGATAACCATTTGCAACACGGGGGAGACGATGTTCCGGGACCCGCTATTCGTGTCCACCTACACCTCCTCGGGAGATCTGATTCAGACGGAGGAAATGGAGCAGAGTTTGCAACCCGATGAGTGCGTCACCATGACCTTGAACATCAGTTCATCCCTCTTAGCGGCACACGACATGCCTTATCCGTTGCGGGTCACGATTAATGACAACGGTGTGGGAACGGCCCAGTATGGCGGTTTGCAGGTTGAGTGTGACACCAGCGACAATTCCGTCTTTTTCGACGGGCGGCCCTGCGAGGTCTCGGTTCCCAATGTAATTACTCCCAATGGGGACGGTTTCAATGATGTGTTCGAGCCGCAGTTGGAAGGGGATTTTGTCAGTTTGGAGATGATGATTTATAATCGCTGGGGCAAACAGGTTTACACCCAGTCGGGCACAAAGGAGCTTTCGTGGGATGCGGTTGGTCTTCCTGACGGAGTTTATTACTGTGTCATCGAGTATCGCTGTGTCGTCGACGGCAGAAAAAAGCAGGGAATACACACGAGTGTGACGGTGGTGCGGTGAAAGGGGAAAAGTTGTATCTTTGCCGCCGCAAAAGTGCAATAAGGTCGTAACACAATGAGGTATAGTTTCTGCAGAAGGGTGTTTCGGTTGGGCGTGCTGATAGCAGGATGCCTTGCTTTTCTTTTGCGGGTCTCGGGGCAGAACAATCTTCCCGACAACATCGAAGTGGCGGATTGTACCACGGATGTAACGGAGCAGCCGTGGGATATCGTACAGGGAAACAGCAGCCCTCCGCTCTCCCACATGTATGCTCAACCCTACATTGGTGACATTGACAACGACGGCCAGTCCGAAATTGTCACAGTTGGGTACTTTGATTCGCCATACCTTTCTTCTTCTATCGTTATCTACGGGGTAAATCTACAGCTCAAATACACCATAAACACTGGCCAAATGTACGTGTATGGGGGCTACCCTTTGGCCGTCGCTGATGTGGACCGTGACGGTGTCGCTGAGATCTTTGTCCAAAACACGGACGGTTTTCTCCGCTGCTATCATCCTGGCGGAACCTTAATCTGGACTTCAAACGTGGCAGTGACGGAAACGCAGTCCCAGTCGCCCAGTCTGATATTGGCTGATGTGAACGGCGATGGCATTCCGGAAATTTGGTCCATGCAGAAAATCTTCAATGCGGTCTCTGGTGTGGAGTTGGTCACTATTCCAGAAATTATCGGATACTCCCTTCTTTACGTAGGTTCAGGAGGAAATGCCATTATGCCTGTATTTGCTGACTTCGACAACGACGGCATCCTGGAGTTGGCTGGTGGTGACAAAGTCTATAAATTGGACATCACCAACAGCAACGGCACAGCAGGCAATAGCGTCACCCTTTGGAAATCTATCACAGCCAGCGAAGTCGGCGACGGGCTGACCTCTGTGGCGGACCTCGACCTGGACGGATACCTTGATGTCGTGGTTGTGCGCAGCGGCTGCATGTATGCCTGGAAGCCTTACAGTGGCGCAGGTAGCAGTTCTGAGCTGATTGCTACCTGTCCCTATAGCTCAACCACTGCCGGTTCCCGCGCTCTGTTGACCGACGTGGACAACGACGGTTACCCTGAAATCCTTTTCACATACGCCGCAAATGTTACCGCCTATAAATATGTTCCGGCGACACAAAGTCTGCAACAGATGTGGCTGAAGAGCACCAGCGACCTTCCCGGAGCCACCACCATGGCCGCTTTCGACTTCAACCAGGACGGTTCCGTGGAAATTGTATATCGAGATCAGTCGGACATGCGCATCATAGACGGAGCTACGGGGAACAACAGGTCCTCGTTTGCCTGCGTGGCTCCTACGGCGGCGGAATATCCGGCCATTGTGGACTTGGACCGCGACGGGCAAGCGGACATTGTCGCGTCGTCCAGCACATACGACATCAATTACGACAAACACGCAAAGCTGATCGTCTTCCATAGTCCCGCAAATGCCGGTTGGGCTCCTGCTCGGTATGTCTGGAACCAGCATGCCTATAATGTGGTCAACGTCAACAACAACCTGACTGTACCTGAGTTCAATTTCAATCCTGCCACCGCTTTTACCGACCCCGACGGTGTGATCCGCAGGCCGTTCAACGACTTCCTGCAGCAGGCCACCACGCTGGACCAGTACGGGAGGCCGTTCACTCGGTTGCTGAACGTCTCCGTCACCACAGACACGACCGTCACTTACGAAAACGGCGTCTTTACCTATACTTTCAAGTTCTGTAACACTGGCGGACAGACTTTGCAGGCTCCCTTCGAAATCACTTACTACGCGGGTAATTACCATGGCCAAATTATCCGTACCGAAACTATCACCGACCCTTTGACCGTTGACAACTGCCTGACTGTCACCACGCAATTTACCGATGACGAGTTGCTTGCCATCCCGGATTTGCAGACTATCGTGATGGCGGTGAATGATGCCGGAACCGGTGTGGCGCAGACCGGAGGGCAGCAAGAGGAATGTGACACCACGGACAACTTCCTCCTATTTCCCGCAAGCCCGTGTCGCATCCCGCAGGACACAGTCACGGCGGACATCTGTCTACACGACTCCTACTCGGACGAGAATTTCGAGATCTCCGCAGACGAAATCGCATCAGCGGGCACATTCCATTTCAAGAGAGTCTTTGAGGTGGACGGTTGCGACAGTGTCATTGTGTTGAGACTGCAGGTGCATCCGCATGACGACATGCATTTCACGGAGACCATCTCCGAAGGCAATGCATACGACAATCACGGGATATTTCTGAGCGAGAGCGTGTTGGATGGTGTGTCCCGCATCGATACGGCCATCACCTTCCAAAGTGTCTATGGCTGTGACAGTACTGTGCATGTCACCGTGCTGATTGCCGTGGCGGATATCGTCCTGCATCTCCCCAATGTCATCACCCCGTCCAAATCCGATGGTTTGAACGACCTGCTTTCCATTCCGGAAAAGGTGCAGTCGCAGATGGCGGATTTTGAAATCCGGATTTTCAACCGTTGGGGCGAGCAGGTGTTCTATTCCACAGATAAAAACTTCCAGTGGGACGGCAATTTCAAGGGGAAAACATATTATAACAATGTGTATCAATACGTTATACGCTATTCCAATCTTTTTGGGAAATCATTTGTGAAAAAAGGGACGGTGACGGTGTTGTGACCGGTTTTGGAATCTTGTAACTCCATGATTGGAAAAACTGTATCTTTGCAGCCAAATTAAATTCAAATGGAAAGATTCTTCAACACTGCTGGACCGCAGAAGCCCGACATCAACTACACGATTGACCCGTTGAGCCGTTTCGACTTGGACGACATCCTGACGCTCATCCGCGAGCCGCTGACCGACCACTACGGCGGCCCCGTGCAGCGGGTGGTCCTGGAGCTGAAGCTCAGGCGCGGCAGCCTCGACAAGGTGATAGAGGAAGGGCTGAGGCAGACCGCCGACTACATGGATCTGGCCGGCTCCGTTGATGAGGGCCATTTGATCGTCTTCGATCGTACGCAAGAGAAAACCTGGGACGAGCGCATCTGGCACAAGCCGTACGAACACGACGGACGGACGATTATGGTGTGGGGGATGTGATGGAGAGAGGTTTTCGCAATAAAGCGATATGCTTCGCATGGACCACTTTGCTTTGCGTGTCATCGTTGTTCCGCATTTCCGCTCAGTCCGTCCTGCCCGATAACATGATGGAGGCAGATTGCGTTGCGGAACCATTGGAACAACAATGGGGAGTCATTGAAGGCAGCAGTGGTCTTCCGCTCTCCCACATGTATGCCCAGCCCTTTGTCGGCGACATCGACAACGATGGACAGTCCGAGATTGTCACAGTCGGGTACTATGACTCCCCCGGACGATCCTCCTCCATCATCATTTACGGACAGAATCTTCAACTCAAGTACACTATCAACACCAACCAAATGTACGTTTACGGCGGCTATCCGGTGGCTGTCGCCGATGTGGACCGGGACGGGCTTGCCGAAATATTCGTACAAAACACCGACGGTTTTCTCCGATGTTATCACCCCGACGGATCTTTGCTTTGGACCTCGAACGTGCCGCTGACAGCCACGCAGGACCAATCACCCAGCTTGATGTTGGCGGACGTGAACGGCGACAGTATTCCGGAAATTTGGTCCATGCAGAAAATCTTCAACGCGGTCTCCGGCGTGGAGTTGGTGACCCTACCGGAAATCATAGGATACTCTCTTCTTTATGTGGGTCCCGGCGGCAACGCCATCATGCCGGTTTTTGCCGACTTCGACAACGATGGGATTCTGGAGTTTGCTGGCGGCAACAAAGTCTATAAACTGAACATCACCAACAGCAGCGGCATAGCGGGCAATAACGTCACCCTTTGGAAATCTATCACCACCAGCGGAATCGGCGACGGGCTGACTTCCGTGGTGGACATCGACCTCGACGGATACCTTGATGTCGTGGTTGTGCGTAACGGCTGCATGTATGCCTGGAAGCCTTACAGTGGCGCAGGTAGCAGTTCAGAGTTGATCGCTACCTGTCCCTACAGCTCGACCACTGCTGGTTCCCGCGCTCTATTGACCGACGTGGACAACGACGGTTACCCTGAAATCCTTTTCACCTACGCCGCAAATGTCACTGCCTACAAGTATGTCCCGATAACACAAAGCCTGCAACAGATGTGGCTGAAGAGCACCAGCGACCTCTCCGGAGCCACTACCTTAACCGCCTTCGACTTCAACCAGGACGGTTCCGTGGAAATTATTTATAGGGATCAATCGGATATGCGCATCATTGACGGTGTCACGGGAAACAACAAGTCTTCATTCGCCTGCGTGGCCCCCACGGCCTCTGAATACCTGGCCGTCGTGGACTTGGACCGCGACGGGCAAGCGGACATTGTCGCGTCGTCCAGCACATACGACATCAACCACGACAAACACGCAAAGCTGATCGTCTTCCATAGCCCCGCAAATGCCAGTTGGGCTCCGGCGCGCTATGTTTGGAACCAACATGCATACAACGCAGTCAACGTTAACAACGACTTGACGATTCCGGCGAGCAACTTCAACCCCGCCACCGCTTTCACCGACCCCGAAGGTGTGATCCGTAGGCCCTTCAACAACTTCCTGCAGCAGGCCACCACGCTCGACCAGTACGGGAGGCCGTTCATAGCATTGGCGAACTTGTCCGTTTCGTCTAATCCTACCATAACCTATGACGGCAATAACATTCAGGTTGTGATGACCATTTGCAACACGGGGGAACTGATGTTCGAAGGCCCGTTATATGTATCCACCTTTACTTCGTCGGGCGATCTGATTCAGACAACCGAGGTTGTACAAAATCTGCAGCCTGGCGAATGTGTCCCCCTGATCTTAGACATCAGCGTATCCCTTCTGGCGGCATACGAAAACCCCTATCCTTTGCGGGTTACGGTCAATGATTCCGGGGAGGGCGCGGCGCAATACGGTGGTTTACAGGCCGAATGCGACACCACCGACAACACCATTCGTTTCGACGGACGCCCCTGCCAAGTCTCCGTCCCCAACGTCATCACTCCCAACGGCGATGGCTTCAACGATGCCTTTGTTCCGCAGTTGGAAGGGGATTTTGTCAGTTTGGAGATGATGATTTATAATCGCTGGGGCAAACAGGTTTACACCCAGTCGGGCACAAAGGAGCTTTCGTGGGATGCGGTCGGTCTTCCTGACGGGGTCTATTACTGCGCCATCGAGTATCGCTGTGTCGTCAACGGCAGAAAAAAGCAGGGAATACACACGAGTGTGACGGTGGTGCGGTGAGCGGGAATTATTTGTATCTTTGCTGCTGGTATAGTTTCTTGTTAAATAGCTGGGAATCAATATATAAAGCAGGTGAATGATGTATCAAGTGAGTGTTTTGGTGCCAGTTTACAGGGTGGACCGGTTCATAGAGCGGTGCGCCCGGAGCCTGTTCGAGCAGACTTACGACAACCTTGAGTACATTTTCGTGGACGACTGTTCCCCCGACAACAGCATTGCGATTCTTCGGAGGGTGATGGAGGATTATCCTGAACGGAAGGGTCAGGTGCGTATGCCGTGTGGGGAAGATTGATGAATATCCGTTTGTATAGAGACTATGATACCCGGCCCGAAGAAGGGGTGAACAATTTGGAAGATTGGCAGCAAATGGCTCGCTTGGCCTATTATGCAGAAAAAGTGGCTCGGATTAGCGAACATATATACTATTATAACTGTACAAACAAAGAATCGTATATGTATGAGACCTCCAATAAGCCGAGAACTGACCTATGGAACCAGTCTTTGGAATCGGTGCGTGTTGTGGAAGATTTTTTCTCCGACAAAGAGCAAGAGTACAGGGAGTTGGCGCGTAGGATGGTGACTTACATGATGAAAAGTCGGATGTGCCTTGCCGCGCGTCATAGGAATAGGGAATATTTTGAGAAGATGGAGAAAATAATAAAGACCGAATATTCTGATTGCTACGATGAAATTGGATGGAATAATCCGTTTGTCCGTGCGTTTATCTGCAATTACACGTTGAATGGGTGGTGCCGGAGGATGTATTGGCGTTGCATACGGATGTTTGTTTCTATAGAGTAAATTGGTTAAGGTAATCTTTAGAAAATATTTGTATCTTTGCCGCCGCATATCTTTCGTGACAAATAGACACGGGGATAAGAAAATAGGTTAATTAACAAATGTAAACGCAAAAGGAAGACGATATACTTTTTGCGAAACAAAAAGGAGGAAAATGGAAAAGAAAAAAACGGTTTACCTTGGGATGATTGGCGATATCATGCATCCGGGGTTGATTAATATTATCAACGAAGGTGCCAAATATGGCGATGTTATGATTGGATTATTCACCGACAAGGCCATTGCCACGCACAAACGTCTCCCATATCTAAATTATGATCAGAGAAAGAATGTCATCGAAAACATCAAAGGTGTAAGTTGTGTTGTCCCTCAAGATGAGTGGAGCTATGTGCCGAATCTTGTCAAGTATAGACCTGATTTCATCATCCATGGTGATGATTGGAAAGAAGGGCCGAGCAAGTATTTGCGTGAAGAGGTGTTTAAAGTGATGGATTCATTAGGAGGCAAGGTGATAGAGATTCCATACACACAGGGCATTTCGGCTTCTGGTCTGAAAGAGACGATTGATTCGTTGGGCGTGACACCACAGGCAAGGCTCGCTTCATTACGAAGATTGATAACCGCCAAACCGATTGTCCGAATTTTAGAATCTCATAATGGTCTGACAGGTTTGATTGCCGAACACACAAGTGTTGAGTTAAACGGACAACATCGTGAATTTGACGGAATGTGGGCTTCTTCCCTAACTGATAGTACAAGTAAAGGTAAACCTGATATTGAAGCGGTAGATTTGACCACCCGTCTTCATGACCTGAATGACACTTTAGAAGTGACTACCAAACCCGTTATTTTCGATGGTGACACAGGCGGCAAAGTAGAGCATTTCGTTTTCACTGTCCGCACCTTAGAACGTTTGGGCATTTCAGCTGTCATCATTGAGGACAAAGTGGGTTTGAAACAAAACTCGTTGTTTGGCACCGATGCGGTGCAAACACAGGATACCATCGAAGGTTTTTGTACTAAAATCAAAGCTGGTAAAAACGCCCAAATTACCGAAGACTTTATGGTGATCGCCCGCATAGAGAGCCTTATCGCCGGCAAGCCGGTCGAAGATGCCCTAGAGCGCGCTTTTGCATACGTGGCAGCAGGTGCCGATGGAGTGATGATTCATAGTAAAAACAAGGACGGCATGGACATCAAGGAGTTCTGCGAATGTTTCAGAGCAAAAGACACTCATACTCCTATTGTGGCTGTACCAACTACTTACAATCAGTTTACGGAAGAAGAACTGGCTGAATGGGGCATCAACATTGTCATCTATGCCAACCACATGCTCCGCAGTGCCTATCCTGCCATGGTGAAGTGTGCGGAAAGCATCTTGGTAAACAGCAGAAGCCTTGAAGCCTCAGAACAATACTGCATGCCTATCAAACAAATTTTGAACCTCATCCCCGGAACTAAAAAATAACGACATGATTTCCCCAGCGTTTTTCATCGAGAAACTTAGAGAGAACGGTGTAGATTTTTATGCTGGTGTGCCCGATAGTCTGTTGAAGAATATCTGTGCATACATCACAGACCACTTTGATACAGCCCATAACATCATTGCAGCTAACGAAGGTGCAGCCGTTGGCCTTGCTGTCGGTCATTATCTTGCAACAGGTCAACCCGCTTGCGTGTATATGCAGAACAGTGGTGAGGGTAATATCATTAACCCGCTGGCATCATTAACTGATCAGGAGGTATATAACATTCCTGTATTGCTTCTGATTGGTTGGAGAGGCCGCCCAGGTGTACATGACGAACCTCAACATGTGAAGCAGGGCAAAGTAACCACAGGTCTGCTCAATGTGATGGGCATCAACTACGAGGTGCTGGCCAAGGAAGAGGATAAGGCTGAAAAACAGATTGCCAAAGCTATTAAAGCACTCCAGAATAAGGATGCTTTTGCTCTGGTGATTGAAAAGGATACTTTTGACGACTACAAGCTCCAAAATATGGAAGTCAATGACCTCACCATGTCACGTGAAGAAGCCATTCAGACGGTTGCTGCTGCTCTTGGTGGGAAAGACTGCATTGTTTCTACCACAGGTATGATTAGTCGTGAGCTCTTTGAGTATCGTGCTGCTATGAATCAAGGTCACGAACGTGATTTCTTGACGGTTGGCTCTATGGGCCACGCGTCCCAGATTGCATTGGGTATCGCCCTTGCACAACCTGAACGTCGCGTGTGGTGTTTCGACGGCGATGGCGCTGCCATTATGCACATGGGCAGCATGGCCATTGTAGCAAGCAAGGCTCCCAAGAACTATGTACATGTGGTGTTCAACAACGGTGCCCACGACTCTGTAGGTGGTCAGCCTACCGTTGGCTTGAAGATTGATTTGCCGGCTGTGGCTAAGGCTGTGGGTTACAAGACAACATATAGTGTGGATAGCAAGGCTGAACTTGAAAGTGTTCTTGCCAAAGTCAACAGCTTTGAAAGTCCAGCTCTGCTTGAAATAAAAGTGAAGAAAGGAAATCGTAAGGATCTTGGCAGACCGACCACAACACCCATCCAAAATAAAGATGCTTTGATGCAGTTCTTGAAGAAATGAGATTAGTCCTGCTTTCCGACATACATGCCAATGTGACGGCTTTCAGGGCTGTACTCGCTGATATCTCTAAGGTAGTCGGGGTAGATGCTTTTGCCATCATTGGGGATTTGGTCAACTATGGCCCACGACCCAATGAGATTATTGAGATGGTCAAGAGCTTAGACAAGCCATTGTTGGTGAATCTGTGGGGGAACCACGAATACTCCATTTTTGGCGGTAACCTTGAACGTTTTGCCACAGACAGAGGCAGGGCAGTACTGCAATATACCAATTCAATCCTTACCCCTGCGTCTCACGACTACTTGGATAAGGAAATGGAACATTGCGGTTACTGGAAATGTCAGATAGACGGTAAGTCATTCTTATTCATTCATGGTAATCTGGATGACCCATACTGGGGTAAATTTGATATTGACAAGATGAATGATGAACGCTTTGTGGAATATGACTATGTTGTCAGTGGCCATTCCCATGTGCCGCATTATGTAGAGCATTTCTTCGCTTCTGATGATGCGGTATACCGTAATAAGAAACGGACAATCTTCATCAACCCAGGTTCTGTAGGACAGCCCCGTAATCACAATCCATACGCCCAGTATGGCATCTTGGATGTTGAGAGTGGTAATTACGAACACCGTTGTGTGTGGTATGATGTGAAAGAAGAACAGAAATTGTTTAGTGATAGCGTAGATAAGTTTTATAAAGACAGATTAACATTAGGAATATGAAAAGTCTGTATGTATTAAGCGGCGCATCCGGAATGACCGGCAGCGAGCTTGTGAGACAAATATTAGAGGCAGAGAAGGATAGTCGCATCATTGGCTTCGACAACTTCTTTGCAAGTTCTATAGATACTGTAAAAGAGTATCTTGACAATCCCGGATTCGTGTTCTATGAATACGACATCAATAACGCTGTCCAGATGAAGGCTATCGAAGATCAGGTATTGCGTGAGAAGGGTGCCTACGACAGGATGGTATATATCAACTGTGCCGCCGTGGTGCATACAGAACACTTCTATGAGGTGTCACACACTTGGGAGACCAATGTGATTTCTATGAAGTCGTTTTTGGAACAGGCTATCCGAGTGAAGGCTGATATTTATATCAACTGCTCTACCAGTGAGGTCTATTCCATGCAGTCCTGGAACGAGAACGGAGGTGTCAGGGAGAGTGACTATCTGATGATGTCAACCGCTGAACACAGTCAGCGCACAAGCTACGCCTGTGGCAAACTGATGACGGAGTTCTTTATGAAGGATGCCGTGGATAAAGGCAATATTAAGGGTTGCTCTATTCGTTTTGCCAACGTGTATAGCAAACACGAGCGTTTTGCCAAGCATATTATTCCGCATATCATCAATGAGTTGCTGGAGAAAGGTTCTGTGACTTTGCTGGAAAACTCCAAGAAGAACCGCCGTGCATTCTTGCACAATATTGATAGCTGCCGTTCGGTTATGGCTTTGATTAATTCAGACAAAGCGTTGGATGGCACTGTTTATAATGTGGCAACAGACGAGGAAATTACCATCATTGACCTCACATATAAGATTGCGGAAAAGATGGAACTTCCGAAGCCGGAAATTATCTTCGAGGGTTACCGTAGTTCTGATCCTGAGCGCAGGATACTGAATACTGAAAAGATTCGTACCCGCACCGAATGGACTCCTATCATTACACTTGATAAAGGTTTAGAAATGTGTGTGGCATCAATTGAAAAGTAACAATCATTACATCGCCTTGAATACTATGGAGAAAGAAAAGATAGTATATGTGGGAATGTCTGCCGACATTATTCACCCAGGACATCTGAATATACTGCATGAAGCCCAGAAATATGGACGAGTTATTGTAGGGGTCTTGACAGATGAGGCCATAGCCAGTTATAAACGACTCCCCTATCTGAATTATGAGCAACGTGCGATGGTGGTCAAGGATCTGAAAGGGGTATCGGAAGTTATTCCACAGACTACACTTGATTACAGACCAAATCTGGAAAAAATCCGTCCGGATTATGTGGTGCACGGAGATGATTGGAAACAGGGAGTACAGGCCAAGACTCGCCAGGATATCATAGACAAACTGGCAGAATGGGGAGGTGTGGTAGTGGATATTCCATATACCAAGGGCATTTCATCTACCATGCTTAATGAGCGACTAAAAGAGATTGGCACCACTCCCGATATCCGTCTTAAACGTCTGAAACGTTTACTCGGAGCAAAGAAGATGGTGCGCATCTGTGAATCACACAGCGGTCTGACAGGTCTGATAATTGAGAATACAGTTGTCACTGTCAACAATATGAAGCATGAATTTGATGCCATGTGGGCAGGAAGTTTTACTGATTCCGCATCAAAGGGGAAACCTGATATAGATGCTGTTGACCTGACTACTCGTCTTCATGAGTTGAATGATTCACTGGAGGTTACGACAAAGCCCATCGTATTTGATGGCCTGACAGGAGGAGAGGCTGACCAGTTTGTTTTTGCTGTAAGGACTCTAGAAAGATTGGGAATATCGGCAATCGTCATTAAGGACAGCTTGGAGAGAGGTCAGTTGACCTTGGAGGATATTGATGTGTTCTGCAATAAGATACAGTCAGGGAAACATGCCCAACTTACAGATGACTTCATGATTATTGCCCGGTGTGACAGCCTTATTATAGGTTATTCTGTCCAAAAGGCTGTGGAAAGGAGCATGGCATATGTAAAGGCTGGAGCGGATGGTATTATGATTCATTCACATTCCGGTCCAGAACAGATAAGGGATTTCTGCGCCGAATTTCGTAAGGCAGGATCTAAAGTTCCTATTTTTGTCATGCTGTCAACATATAGCGAGGTATATGAAGACGATATCATAAGTTGGGGAGCCAATGCTGTCATATATGCAAACAACCTTCTCAGATCTTCATACCCTGCAATGGTAAACTGCGCCGAATCGATTCTAAAGAACGGAAGAGCGTTTGAGGCCGACAGCATCTGTGTCACCAAAGAAGAGATACAACACCTTGTAAGTCATTAATCATGAAACAGAAATTTCTGAACCTTTCGCAATTAGCCGATTATATAAAGTCTTTTTCCAAGGCTATGCTAGTGTGCGATAGTTCATACCCTTACCTTAACATAAAAGATAGGATTGAACAGCTGGATATTCCTATGGTCAAGTTCAGCGATTTCACATCAAATCCTCTCTATGAAGATGTGTGTAAAGGAGTTGACTTGTTCAATTCCCAGAAATGTGATGTATTAATTGCTGTGGGCGGTGGCAGTACGATTGATGTAGCCAAATGCATCAAATTGTTTTGCAAACTGCCCAAAGACAAACTCTATTTAGATCAGGAATTCCAGGATTCAGGAATTAACCTTTTTGCTATTCCCACAACTGCAGGAACTGGAAGCGAATCCACCCGTTATGCTGTGATTTATTATGAGGGCAAGAAACAAAGCATCACACATGACTCCATAGTACCAGATATAGCCGTTCTGGAACCCGTGGTTTTGAAAACACTTCCTCTCTATCAAAAGAAGTGCACAATGCTAGATGCTTTGTGTCAGGGTATCGAGTCATGGTGGTCTGTCAACTCTACCTCTGAAAGCAAAGAATACTCCAAGAGTGCAGTTGAAACCATAATGAAACGTTGGAGGGAATACATCTTTGATAATACCGATTTAGCAGCTAAAGAAATCATGCAGGCATCCAATCTGGCAGGTAGAGCCATCTGCATTACCCAGACTACCGCACCCCATGCCTTCAGTTATAAGATAACATCCATGTACGGTCTACCTCACGGCCATGCTGTTGCTGTGGGGCTTCCTAGGATATGGACATATATGGTTGCACACATGGACAGATGCATAGACAAACGTGGCGCGGATTATCTTAACCATACTTTCATGGATATTGCAGCTGCGATGGGGGGTAAAAAACCACAGGATGCAATAGAGGCTTTCTATGGTATAATGCAGGAAATGGATATTAAAGATCCAGTTTCAGTTCAGAAACAAAAAGATCTGGCGGTATTATCCGACTCCGTTAATCCCATCCGGCTTAGAAATAATCCGGTTGAACTGGACAAAGACGCCATTAGGGGCCTATACAAAGAAATTATTTCTGAATAACAAAAATGCAACAATAATATGGATAACAGACATTATTTGACACCTCAGGAATTCCGTAGAATGCAACTTGTAGAACTGGAGATTCTAAAAGAAGTGGATCGGGTCTGCCGGAAAAACAACATTAACTATGCCATTTTCTGCGGGACTCAATTGGGAGCAGTAAGACATAAGGGATACATTCCATGGGATGATGATGCCGATCTTGTAATGCTCCGGCAAGATTACGAAAAATTCAAGTCTGTACTTGATCAGTTGAACCCCGAAATAGCCTTCTTCCAGGATCATTCTACTGACCCCGAATATCGATGGGGATACGCAAAAGTGCGTAGGGCAGGGACATCCTATATCAGATTGGGTCAGGAGCACATGAAATACAAAGATGGTATCAGCATTGATATTTTCCCGTTGGATGATGTCCCTATGTCATTGGTTGGACAGCTCTTTCAAGACTTCTACTGCTATTTTTGTAGAAAAATACTATGGTCAGAAGTGGGAAAGATACAGTGCAAAGGTATTAAGAAACTGTGGTTCAAACTTATCAACCATATATCGGTTGACAGGGTTTATAAATGGCTAGAGTGCTACTCAAAAAAGAGCCGCAACTCATCGGCCAACGGAGTAAGATGCCTGCTGTTTCCTGCATACGGAAAACTTTACAGAAAGAATCCCATCAGGCAGAGATACGGCATGCCTAAGAAATGGTTCCTGGAAAGGGCAGAATATGAATTTGAGGATTGCAAGTTATTCGGAACCAAGGATTATGATGCAATTCTTAAGTATGTCTATGGTGATTATATGACCCCGCCGCCACCTGAGCAAAGAGAACAGCATGCTCCTCTTTCGTATATTGACTTTGGAAATGCTCCTTTAGGCTACAATACGCAACAAGAATCATGAAAAGCCTGATAATTACTGTAGCCGGCATGTCCAGCCGCTTCAATAAGGATACAAAAGAGGATGTGCTGAAGTGCCTGTATTATGAAGACACTCCTGCTAGCTCTTTGATTAGTCTACAAGTTCATAAGGCATTTGATCTGGTGGACGAGATTGTTGTCGTGGGCGGTTACAGGTATGAAGACTTGGAACGGTTCGTTCACGATGAGATGAAAGATGTGAACCAAAAGATGAAGTTGGTGTATAATGACCATTATCACGATTATGGTTCCGGCTATAGCCTGCTCAAAGGCATTGAAGTGGTTTCAGAAAAGGCGAATGAGATAACCTTCATTGAGGGAGATCTATTCTTTAATACGGAGAGCGTAGAGAAAATACTCAATTCCAAGAAAGATGTCATTTCTGTGAATAACGAGCCCATTCTTTCCAACAAGGCTGTTGCGCTCTACTTTGATGCCAACAACTATCCTCATTACATCTATGATACCAGCCACTCTTGCTTAGAGATTCATGAACCTTTCACGGCTATCTACAATTCTGGCCAGATGTGGAAATTTATGAATCCTAGTAGAGTGAGGGAGATTTGCAAGTCCCTTACGCCTGAACAGAAACGAGGAACCAACCTGGAGATTATTCAAAAGTATTTCGGAGCGTATAAGAGCTCACAATTAGACATAGTAAGAATCAACCTCTGGTTCAACTGCAATACCGTAGCAGACTACCATGAGGCACTCAAAGCATTAAACAAATGAAGACGTTAAACGAGAAGTTAAACCTCCTTAAGCGGAAAATTGATGGAGATGAAAAGATAACCATTGCCATCTTTGGACTGGGTAGTGTTGGATGCTATTTGCTTGACTATCTGGTATCGTTAGCAGACCCTCAGTTAAAACTGGTTGTAGTAGGACGTAACGCTGAGAAGATGCAACAGGACGTAAACATCATCCGTACTGCTGCTACAATCCGTAGGCAGATGCTTAGTGAGATTGCAGTGGAAGGCGGCTGTGACTTTAAGGATGTTGGCAGCATTGAAACGGCTTTAAGAAAAATACAGCCGGATTTCATCGTGAATAGCAGCCGTTTGTACACAGGATTGAAATATGGAACAATCTCTTGGTCAAACCTGCGAGCGTATGGCCTTTGGAGCCCGATGTCTGTCTTGCTTGGCAAGAATATTATGGAAGCCTACGGCAAGGCCAATTGTGATGCTATCTGTATCAATACTTCATACTCTGACGCTGTGATTCCATGGCTGAAGAGTGCAGGAATGCCTTATTTTGATTTCGGCAGTGGCAATGTGAACCACTTGATTCCTCGTATGAAATTTTTTGTAGCGGAGAGGTTTGGCGTTGATAATCTGAACGATATTGATATCACTCTTGTCGCTAGTCATTTCCATGATGTTGTAATCAGCAAGGAAGGTCATACGGAAGGCGTGAAGTTGCTACTTAGCATCAAGTATCAAGGCAAAGAACTGGACATTGACCACTGTGAGGTTTATAAAGCTTGTGCAATCCCAATGCCTACGGACCAAAAACGCAATATGATGAATGCATCCAGTAACTTTGATATCATCTATGGTGTTCTCAGTGCAATTCGCGAGAAGAAAGCTATAAAAGTTCACACCCCAGGAGTTGGTGGACATATTGGCGGCTATCCTTTTGTCATTGACGGGACAGGCGAAGACGTTAAAGGTTATATGGTATCGGACTATCCGATGGAAGAGATGGAGCGGGTAAATAGGAATTCGATTTATTGCGATGGGATTGAAAATGTGGAGAATGGAAATTTGATTTACACGGATGAACTTCTCAAGAAGGTGAAAGACTGTTTTAATGTTACAATCCCCAAGACGGTGTCACTGGACAATGCGGAAGAAGTGGCGAACTTGTTGATTGACAATATAATAAAAGCAAAATTATAAATTGTTTTCATTTAAGAATCACTACTATGAGGGATTTGATTGTTAAGATTGCCACAAAATTAGGCTTTTATAAATTACTGGTAAAAATCGACACCTATTTCATCGATTTAAAGAAGAATTGGTATTTTAAAAAATATGGTACCCAAACCTTGATTGATTTTGATAATGCATGCCGTAAAGCTGGGGTGCAGATGATTCCCTTTTTTGGCACACAGCTTGGCTTGTTTCGAGACAAGGGGTTTATCCCTTATGATAATGATATAGATGTGGCAGTAATAGCTTCCCAGCGTCCTGATAATTTTGTGAAGATATTGGAGGACGCCGGTTTCCGTTTGGAACTAGTATTCTATTTCAAAGAAAGTGGTCTGGAAGTTACAGAACATTATGTGCGGAATCACGTTCAAGTTGATATTTTTAACTTGTATGACTATTCTGAACAGGACTATTGCTGCTATGTCGCTTACAGGCATGAGACTAAAGATTGGAAAGAAGCCAATCAAACCGATGGATTTCCTTTCGGATTATGGCCTTTTGTGAAAAGTGGCCTGACAGAACAAGAATATTTTGGTCATCGCTTTTATATGCCTGATAAAACTGAAGAATGGCTCAAAGGTGTTTACGGTGAAGATTTCATGACGCCAGTTAAGGGATGGACTATCGGCGAGCGAAAAACCCGGAGGATTCTTCCTAAAGAGAGAATTTATAGAAAGTATCTTCAATAAGATAAGTGCAAATCAACAACCCCTTCGTCACATTCCATCGGAACTGAATCAGCTTCCAACCTTTTTAGGATGCCCCGTTAAGGTGTGTCTGATGCACAACACGATGGAATGAAAAGTACAATATTGTATACTTTGTTGGCGATATATAACAGAAAAAATGTATTTTTGCCGCCGAAGTACAGTAAAACATACTATTAAGAAGAATGGATGTTTCAGCTATAATCAAGAAAAGGAGAGCGCTATTGGGGTTGTCGCAACAAGACCTGGCAGAATTCGCTGAGGTGGGCATCGCCACAGTAAAGGATATTGAGCGAGGAAAAGGGAACCCTTCGCTGCATACGCTGCAGAGAATCTTGACGGTCTTGGGCTTGGAGATGATTATCCAGACCAAAGAAATGCAATACTTGAACGATGATTTTGACGCAAAATGAGAACCGTGGATGTATATTTGGGCAATCGGCTCGCAGGCCGGCTGACGGAACGTGGTCTGGACGATTACGAATTCGTCTATAATGCCCATTATTTGGACGATTCGGAAACGCCTGCCATTGCATTGTCGCTGCCCAAAAGGGAGGAACCTTACCGCTCCAGCCGCATCTTCCCGTTTTTCACAAACCTGCTTCCGGAAGGCTCCAATCGCAAAGCTATGTGCGCAACCTTCAAAGTAGATGACAATGACTATTTCGGGATGTTGGAGATGATTTGCGGAATGGACTGCATTGGCAATGTGACATTGAGGAAGGAGGGAAAATGAAAACTATCAGGGTTTGCCCAGCTACTTTGCAATTTGGATACGACACATATTCGCCGTTAGCTCTAAAGATGCTCTTCAATGGCGAGAAGGTGTCCCCAATTTTAGATTTTGACTTTGATGACATTAACGCCATCCCTGAACTGCAAGAAAACCAGAGAAATCTTTCAATCTCCGGTGCACAAGAGAAATATTCGGCTGTGGTAGAGCATGGTCATATCCGTCTGTCGAACTTTGGTGAACAAGGGACTTTTATCTTGAAACCAGTTCCGCTGGTTAATATCCAAACTCGCAAACAGATTCCTGCCAACGAACATTTGACCATGCAAATGGCCTCACAAGTCTACGGTATTGAGACGGCTGCGAATGCGTTGTGTTTCAGTGCGAAAGGTCAACCTGTGTATATTACCCGGCGGTTTGATGTAAAGCCCGACTTGACAAAGTATTCGATGGAAGATTTTGCATCGGTGCTTGGCAAAACCGAGCAGGATGCCGGCAGCAATTTCAAATATGATGGGCATTACGCCATGATCGCTGATGCTATTCGGATGGTTGTCCCGGCGTGGATGGTGGAAACGGAACGGTTCTTCAAACTGGTGTTATTCAACTACCTGTACGCAAACGAGGATGCGCATCTGAAGAATTTCTCGCTCATCAATCGCAATGGCGAATATACGCTTGCACCCGCATACGATCTGCTGAACACTCGCCTCCATCTTGAAAGCGATGATATGGGGTTGAAGGGAGGGCTGGCCCCCGATATGGAACCGAGCGATGCCCTTCTTCGAACTGGGCATCTTTGCCGGACAGATTTCGAGCGGTTTGGGCGACACATTGGTCTGCCTGCCAAGAGAGTCGGGCGAGTTTTGGATCTTTTTATGGAGTTTCCACCAAAGGTCTCTGACCTGATTGCCCGTAGTTTTCTGAATGACAAGATGAAACGAGCATATTGGCGCATTATCAACCAACGATGCCAGTGGTTTGTTCGGAGATAATCAGTCGAAAAACGAATTATCCAATGTTGAGGTGATTCCGACCTAACGTTGGTTTTGGGCTAAGGTGGTTAAGCGACTATCTCCCCATCAACTCTTTTGTCACATTTCATCTGAACTGAATCAGTTTCTAGCCTCTTTTCGGGGCGCAGATGATTGTGTGCCCGATGCACGACAAGAAAAAGGCAGCCCACTTGATGCATACCTAAATCAACCTCTTCGTGTACTTCCACTTCCCGATCGACAATGTCCGCATTCGTTCGCTCTTGCCGATAGAGATGTCCTGCTTCTAGAGCAGTAGTAGTTGTTTTATCGAACTCACACTTTTCGTTTTTTCTGCCATAGTTTTGCATCTTTGGCACAATCCTCTGAGGTAAAAACAGAAAAACAAGGAGGAAGTGAAAGGATTTGCTCCATTTTATTAATCTTTTTTTGCAGCAATCACCCTGCCTAACGAATAGTTTTGGCCTGTTCAACTAGGTGGACACGTTCCGTTTTTCCTTTTAGGATGAGTTCCATTTACAGTAAGATGGTGTACGAAGAGAAGCTGATGCGGATATGTTCCTCATGGACGCTGATGCTACATGCCTTGTTGACCTTTCTTCTCGTAAACATGCAGAAAAGATACAACAAGTCACCACCAAAAGCCAAATATTATTATTTGGCTTTTGATTTACAGCAAGTAAGAATTGTCATATGCCTGGCTTGGCCACCAATTCTTCAAATAATCTGTGCCACTGTTCGCCAATCTTCTCCATGGCGAACTGGTGCGAGCTTTCGATGGCATGAATCCCGATTCTCGTACGTTTGTCATGGTCAAGCATCAGCTCCGCCAAACTCTTGGCATACCCTTTGATATCGTTGTTTGGGATGATTCGGCCGTTGTACCCGTCTTCGATGATGTCGTGGATGGCGTCGTAGGAGTCAAAAGAGAGGCAGCAACATCCCATGGGCATGGCCTCCATCAGAACCATGGGCCATCCTTCGTATCCCGCTGTGGAGATGAAGATGGCTGACCGCTCATAATAGGGCTTGGGATCCTGACGGCCTTCGAATCTGACTCTCTTCAACTGATATTTTTCTGCTAGCCAATGGAGATATTCTTCGTCTGGACCATTCCCAACTAACGTCAATGTCCAGTCTGCCAATAATGGATTCTTTTCAATTTTCTTCCAAATTTTTAAAGCTATTGAGACTCTCTTTTGGGATTGTTGCATCCGTCCGACCATTAGAACCTCCTTTTTCTTGGAAACCATATTGTCAACTGGAAGGAACTCGTTAAAAGTAAGAGGATTTGGGATAACCGTAAATTGGTCACGTCGATGTCCCTTGACAATGTTAAGATATTGATCAACATATGGATCAGAAAAGACAACAATCTTATCACAGGAGTCATAAACGTTTTTGTATTTGGCTTTCAACAAGTGCCAGATGACTTTTGTGGAGAGAGGCCGGTTGAAGGAGATGAACCACTTTTTGAGTTTGTTGAGAAATGGCTTCTTATGGGTGAGGCAGTACCATACTTCGTTCGGGGTGCCAAACGAGACCCCTTCGTAGCCTGGCATAAAATGGATGCAATAGACAACCTTGACATTATGCCGGTGCGCAATATTGCAGATGGTGGGAATATAATGGACGAGCTGGTCGTCAGAGACGTTGACTTGGATGATGTCTATGGAATGGTCGTCAAGAAATTGTTCAAACAGCTGATCGTCATTAGATTGCGAATTTGGCAGAGCGAGTTGTATATGATCCGATAGATGCGGAGCACCATTTTCCGGAGAGTCAAAAAAGTAGCCTGCATATATGGTGTCCTGAAACTGACTGGCAAGATATTCGGAAATTTGTCCCGTAACACGTCCGATTCCAGAAGCCTGGTTGGCCCTGGCATCTGGAATGACCACATTGTTGATGTACATTATATTCATAGAATTACTAGTTGAATTCATTCGACAAAACTTTATTAATATAGGCTGGAAGGTCAAGTAACTTTCTAGGGACATGGCCTGGTTGGGCTTATGATTATCTCCCCAACAACCCTTTTGTCACATTCCATCTGAATAGAAGCAGCATGTTTCCGACTGTAGGACGAAAACGGATGGTATAGAACAGCCAAAGCAAAAGGGAAGCGCCCCATTTCACAAATTCGGAGAAATAGCGTTTCCATAGTTTTTTTCCCCCGATATTGAGGCAACGCAGGCGCTCGCTCATGCCGACACCTTGCCCCATTCGGACAATGTATTCCTTTGTAGTACGTTGCGGTGGGATTACATGCTCAACCTGTATGTCAGGGAAATAGAAGATAAGCATATTTTGAGCTTTGACACGATTGAAAATATCCTTTTCTTCCCCACCCATCAAATTCTTTTTAGTGCGTCCTAATTCGGTGTTAAAGTTGCCACATTGTTTCAAGCATTCCTTCCTGAATCCCATATTGGCCCCAATGGGGTAGGAGGATCCTTCAAAAAGGACCACCCCATCTCCTTTATCAATTGCCGAAACCCAGGAATAGGTCCATTTGCAAAGCCATTTTGGTGTTTCCCCCGTTTCGAAACGAGGTGTTATTTTCCCGCCGAAAGCCATCGCTTCAGGATGATTGTCCATTTGTTTTTGCAAATTCCGCAGATAGTCAGGCTTCACAAACGAATCATCATCCAAAAAGATGAGAATGTCGCCGAGGCTTTCCTCAATGCCTCGGTTGCGCGCATGTGATAGTCCTTGCTTGGTTTCAAGAAAATAACGAAACTGAACATTTGGGAAATCGTTTTGGAATCGGCGGCACTCGTCTTCGGTGTTGTCAGTGCTGTTGTTGTTCACCAATACGATTTCGTATAGGTCAGTCGGAAAATCATTCACCGCCACGTGTTGCAAGGCATCGTAGAGGAACTTTTCGCGGTTATAGGTACAAATGATGATAGACAACATGAGATTAGGCTTTATTTGGTTTTCTGTAATACAACACCAAACTTCCAGCCACCGCCAACACAAACAAGATGGAGCAAAGCACAGATACTTTGTCCAACTTGTGCAGAGTCGGGGCCTCGTTCTTAAACTCAATTTTGTGCTCGCCGGCTGGAATTACCATGGCACGCAAGATATAGTTGGCACGGAAGTAGTCGGCTGGTTTGCCGTCGATGTAGGCGCGCCAGTCGGGGGCGTAATAAACTTCGGAGAACACCGCCAATTGATCTTTGTTGGTCTTCGTCTTATAGACCACATAGTCCGGATTGTACGGTTTCTGGTGCTCCATCACAATGACGGAGTTGCTGTCGCGCTCCAGGTTCTTGCCCTGCACCATTTCGGCGAAACACTTGTCGATGACGGCAGTATCTGCCGGATTCAACTCGTTGAGAGCCAATATTTCCGCATTGGCATCATTCACCAGCTGATATTGATCCACAAACCAAGCATTGCCTAAGGCATCGGGGTTGCGCTGCACCATAGGCTGTCCGTTTTGCCCAGGCACCACCACGTAGCGGGTGTTCAGCATGTTGAGCACGCCGGTGTTGATGTGGCGGGAAAGGTAGAAGTCTATAATATCTTGATAACGGCGCAGTTTCGCTGCGTTGTAGCCACCGATTTGGTGATGAAAGGCAGACGGGTAAGAGTCATTGAAGGTGTTCACCGAGAGATCAAACACGCGATAGTCTTCGTCCTTAAACTGGGCGGCGTACTGGTCCAGCATCTGGTCGGTCTGTGAGGGTTTGAGTTTGAGACGCTTCTCGCTGACGAAGTTGGAGTCGTTGAGGTAGCGGCGATCGACACCCCACAGGTCGAACAACACCAAGCAGGCCAACACCCCGATAATGATGCCGGATTGCTTGATTTTCTCGTTGATGAAGAGCCATAAGAATATGGCGGACACTAAAATCAGGATGAGCGAACGCCAAGAGTCAGCCATGAAGAGGGCTTTACGGTCCTTGATGAGCACATCTTGGATCATGTCCCACTGGTTGCCGTATTGTGCGGCCATCTGCACGTCGCTGGCGCCCGAGAAGGAGAAGCTGCCCGACAGGGCCATCATCAGCAGGATGAAACCAGCGGTGATGCCCGTGGAGATGTAGAGGCCGAGGTTCAGCTTCTTTTTGTCAACGGGGTTCTCCTTGTCGAAGATGGTTTTAAGGGCGAGGGAGGCCATAAAGACCATGGTCACATTGGCCATGACGAGGCTCATAGAGGGGGTGCGGAACTTGTTGTAGAGCGGCAGGTGGTCGAACAGGAAGCTATTGAAACCCATCAGATTCTTGCCCCAAGCCATCAGGATGGAGAGGATGGTGGCGATGAGGATCCACCAGCGCTCGGGGCCTTTCACCACGAAAAGTCCCAATACAAACAGGAAAATGACGATGGCGCCGAAATAGACCGGGCCGGAGGTGAAGGGCTGGTCGCCCCAATAGAGCGGAGCCTGCTTCTGGCGGAAGTTCTTGTAGAACTCGGAGTCCGTGCCGACGGTCTCGCCGGAGCCGCCGCCGTATGCGCCGGGCACTAACAGGGTGTAGGTCTCGCCTTTGCCGTAGCTCCACATAAAGGCGTAGTCTTTGTCCAAACCTTCGGAGGCGGCGATGGATTGCGGCTCGCCGTCTTTGTAGAGATCCTCAGGTGAGACGGTGATTTCCGATCCTCCGCGCATGGTGTATTTCACGTATTCCTGGTTGATGAAGAGCGTGCGGGCGTTGGCGCCGAGGGCAAAGGCGCACCCTATCAGCATCACCCCCACCCCGATGAGAAGCGGTTTGATCGCCTTGTCCTTGATGGCATACACGAGATAAACAAGACCCAGGATAATGCCTATCAGCATGGTATAGTAGGTGATTTGGATGTGGTTGCAGGCAATTTGGACTCCCAACGCAATGGCGAATATCAGACCTCCCCAGAAATAATTCTTCCGTTGCAGAATCAACAACATGCTGCCGAGAATGGGAGCCATCATGGTCATGGCCTGCGCTTTCGTGTTGTGGCCTGCTTCGATAATGATAATGTTGTAGCTCCCCAGCCCAAAGGCCAGCGCCCCTAACAAACTCAGCCACGGAGAAAGGCCTAACGACAACAACGCAACATAAAATCCTAACATATAGAGAAATACGATACCAATGTTGCCGCCATATCCAATGTGGTCCATCACCAAAACACTTTTTATTTTGTTGAAGACTGACTTGTAGGGGGGATTGGTCACTTGGTAGGCGGGCATACCGCCGAACATCGAACTGCACCAAGTGGTGTATTCGCCTGTCTTGTCATGGAAGTCGTGCTGCTCTTTGGCCATGGCCTTCCATTTCATGATATCCCCTTGTTGGATGACTTTGCCTTCAAAGGCAGGGGACATGTAAGCACCTGCCACCAAGAAGAAGATGAGGATGATGCCGCAATGGGTCAGTGTTTTCTTAAGAATAGGTTTCATATTTCTAATGCTTTATTATTTCATATAAATTGAATCGGCAAAAGTACGAAAAATCGGTTTGTTTCCCTAAATAAACGCAAAATTTTGTGTTTCTGCTAGAACAGCACTGGCATCGCCAGTTCCACGATGATGGCGACCAGCACGGCAACGAGGGCCACGCGCACCAGTCCGCGGTTGCGCCACGACATGATGATGGCCACGGCGGTGGCGATGGCGGCGGAGACCGTGATGTGCGGCTCCGTGCCTGCCGCGCTCGTCGAGTAGAGCACGTCCGGGAAGGTCATCGCCGACAGCACGCAGAACGGGATGTAGTAGAGGAAGTCCTTGACCCACTCGTTCTCCATCTTGCGGCGCACAAAGCCGATGGGGATCACCCTGATGAGGTAGGTGGTCAGGAACATCAGGAACATGCAGACAATCACGTAGTTCATGCCTCCCTCCTTTCTGCCGCTGCGAGGGCGGCCTTGCGGTGGCGTTTCACCTCCTTGATGGAAGCGCAGATGGCGGCGCCGAGGATGGCAGCGGTGATGATGGCCCATCCGCCTCCGCCGACTTTCGACAGCGCATTGATGCCGGGCACGTACTTGAAGATGCAGGACAGCGCGGCGGCCACCACGACGGACAAGGCCACCTTACGGCTCTTGCGCGCCGGCGGGATGATGATGGCGATGAACATGCAGTACAAGGCAATGCCCATGCAGCCCTGCATCATCGGCGAGAGCAGGTTCGAGGCAATGGCGCCCAACAACGTGCCCGACGTCCAACCCAAGATGGGCGTCAGCATCAGTCCGCCGAAGAACGGGAACGACACGTCTTCCGGCTCCATGGACGCCAACGCAAACACCTCATCGGTGATGCAGTAGGCCATGACGGCACGCTTGTAGAACGGCATCTCCGGGTTCACTTTCTGCGACAGCGACAGCGACATCAGGAAGTAGCGCAGGTTGATGACGAGCGTGGTGATTACCAGTTCGATGTAGGGGGCGCCGCCTTCAATGAGCCGGATGCCGGCGAACTGCCCGGCCGAGGCCATGTTGGTCAGCGAGATCAGGGTCGCCTGCGCAGGCGTGAACCCCATCTTCACAGCTATCAATCCGAAGGTGAAAGACACGGGAATGTAGCCCAAACAGATGGGGAACCCGCGCTTTATACCTCTAATAAATTCATTCATAATCAGTTAATGATTTTGATTAACCGCCGCAAAAGTACACATTTTTCCTATTCCTCAACCGTTGTCTTTCATCGGAACCCCCATTCTGAGCGACTTTTCAGAGGAAATTTGAAATGTGTCGAAAAAAATTCTCAACCCTATATTGTTGATATTAAAAAAAGTGTATTTTTGCCGTCCAATTTTAACGGCTAAAAAAATAAGAGATATTATGAAAAAAGACATCCATCCGAAAGAGTATAGAACGGTGGTTTTCAAGGACATGTCCAACGATTACGCATTCCTGACCAAGTCAACTGTCAACACGAAAGACACCATCGTTTGGGAAGACGGAAATGAATATCCGCTCGTGAAATTAGAGATTTCCAGTACCTCTCACCCCTTCTTCACCGGCAAGATGAAGCTGGTTGACACGGCAGGCCGCGTCGATAAGTTCCGCAACAAATACGCCCGCCATTTCGAAGCTGGCAAGTCCAAATAATACATATTTTTTGTATTTTCGCTGACCTTTTCCGATATTCGAAAAAGGTCAGTTTTTGTATTGTAACCTATTGAAATGATGAAAGATATTCTTGCCATTGGCAGTTTTTTCAACGCCGAGTCCAACGTCATACCCATCCTTTCGGCCGAGGATGAGGTCCGGATGAGCGAGGAGGAGTTGCCCTCTGTGGTGGCGCTGCTGCCCATGCGCAACACCGTGCTCTTCCCGGGCATGGTCATCCCCATCACCGTCGGGCGCGAGAAATCGTTGCGCCTCGCCCGCGAATGCTCCGGCTCCGACGAACCTATCGGCGTGGTGACCCAGCGCGACAGCAGCGTGGAGGATCCCACCATCAAGGACCTCTATCGTATTGCCACACTCGCTCGTATCCTCAAAACCCTCAACCTCCCCGACGGTAACGTGATGATGGTCGTCCAAGGCGTCAAAGTCTTCGAAATCGGCCGCGTCACCCAGTCCCGCCCGTACTACCGCTGCACCACACTGCCGTATCCCACCAATGACCTCAACCCCGAAATCACCACCAGCGAGGAGTTCCAAGCCAAAATGATGCTCATCCGCGAGACGATGGGCAACATCCTGCAGCTCACCCCCGGCGTCTCCCGCGATGCGATGACCGCCGTCAACAATATCGAGAGCAACTCTTTCCTGATCAACTTCATCGTCTCCAATCTTAGCGTCGAGTTAGACAAAAAGCAAGATATTTTGGAGACTCAGGATATTATGGAGCGCTGCGACAAGGTGATTGCCATTCTCTCCCACGAACAACAGGTGATGGAAATCAAACACCAGATCCACACCAAGTCGCACCAGGAGATGGAGAAACAGCAGCGCGAGTACATCCTCAACCAGCAGATGAAGACCATCCAGGAAGAACTCGGCGGGCCTTCCACGGAGAAGGACTTCGATGACCTGCGCGAGCGGGCGTCGAAGAAGAAATGGAACCAAGAGACCGCCGACATCTTCGAGAAGGAGTTCAAGAAACTGCAGCGCACCAACTTCATGTCGCCCGAGTACTCCGTGCAGCTCAACTATTTGGAGCTGATGCTCGACCTGCCGTGGAACGAGTACAGCGAGGACAACTTCGACCTGAAGAAAACCCGCGAGATTCTCGACAAGGATCACTACGGTTTGGAGAAGGTGAAAGAGCGTATCCTCGAATATTTAGCCGTTTTGAAACTGAAAGGTGATATGAAGTCCCCGATTCTCTGTCTCGCCGGGCCTCCGGGTGTGGGCAAGACCTCCCTCGGACGCTCCATTGCCGAGTCCATCGGGCGGAAGTACGTCCGTATCTCGCTCGGCGGCGTGCACGATGAAGCGGAAATCCGCGGCCACCGCAAGACCTACATCGGCGCGATGCCGGGCCGTATCATCCAAAGCATGCGCAAGGTGGGCTACTCCAACCCCGTGTTCGTGCTCGACGAAATCGACAAAGTCTCCGGTATGAGCGTCAACGGCGACCCGTCAGCGGCGCTCTTGGAGGTCATGGACCCCGAACAGAATAGCACCTTCAACGACAACTACCTCGAAACCCCGTACGACCTGTCACGGGTGCTCTTCATCGCCACCGCCAACAATATCCAGAACATCCATCCCGCATTGCTCGACCGTATGGAGCTCATCGACATCCCGGGCTATCTAGCAGAGGAGAAGCTGGCTATCGCGATGCAGCATCTTATCCCGAAGCAGTTGAAAGACAATGGGTTGACTCCCAAACAGCTGACCATTCCCGAGGAGACAGTGAAGGCGGTGATCAGTGAATACACCCGTGAGGCGGGCGTGCGCACGTTGGAACGCACTCTTGCGAAGATCATCCGCAAGCGCGCAGCACAGCTGGTGCAGGATGGCAAGATGGCCAAGACGGTGAAACCCAAGGATTTGAAAGAGATTCTCGGTTCCCCCATATTCCAGATAGAGAAAGCCCTCGACAGTGGCGTCCCGGGTGTGGCTACCGGATTGGCCTGGACGTCTGTGGGCGGCGAAATCCTCTTCGTGGAGGCCCTCACCAGCGAAGGCAAGGGCGAGCTCACGATGACCGGCAACCTCGGCGACGTGATGAAGGAATCGGCTACCATCGCTTACGAGTATCTCAAGGCCCACGCTGCCGAATATCACGTTGATCCGGAGGATTTCAAGAACAAGAAAGTGCATGTGCACGTGCCCGAAGGCGCCACGCCGAAAGACGGTCCCTCGGCAGGCATCACCATCCTCACCGCACTCGTCTCTGCGTTCACGCAAGAGCCTGTGCGCGAGAAGATTGCCATGACCGGTGAAATCACGCTGCGTGGCAAGCTGCTTCCCGTGGGCGGCATCAAAGAGAAGATTCTCGCTGCCAAGCGCAGTGGCATCTTCGACATCGTGATGTCGAAGGAGAACAAAAAAGACATCGACGACATCAAGGAGAACTTCATCGACGGCATGAAGTTTCACTATTTCGAGACGATGCAGGAGGCCGTTAAGTTCAATTTTAATTGGAAATAGATGGCGAATCCCTATTATGAATCGGCACTGACGGAGCGTGCGGGCGTGGAACAGCCCATGCAGGTGAACCCCAACTTCAAGCGGCACAAGAAGTCGGAGCTCACGGTGGATGACTACGTGAAGGGAATCTTGGAGGGCAATCGCACCATCCTCAGCCGTGCCATCACGATGATTGAGAGCGAGAATCCCACGCATATCGCAATGGCCCAGACCATTATCGAGCGTTGCCTGCCGCATTCCGGCAACTCGTTGCGCATCGGTATCACGGGCGTGCCGGGCGTGGGCAAGAGCACCTTCATCGAGTCGTTCGGCGGGATGCTGACCGCGCAAGGGCACAAGTTGGCGGTGCTGGCCATCGACCCGTCGAGCGAGCGCACCAAGGGCAGTATCTTGGGCGACAAGACCCGTATGGAGACGCTTTCCGTCGATCCGAACGCCTTCATCCGGCCTTCGCCCTCCGGTTCTGCGCTGGGCGGCGTGGCCCGCAAGACCCGCGAGTCCATCATCCTGTGCGAGGCCGCCGGCTTCGACACCATCATCGTGGAAACCGTCGGGGTGGGACAGTCGGAAACCGTGGTGAAATCCATGGTCGATTTCTTCCTGCTGCTGATGTTGGCGGGTGCTGGCGACGAGCTGCAAGGCATCAAGCGCGGTATCATGGAAATGGCTGACGCACTGGTTATTAACAAAGCCGATGGCGACAATCTGCCCAAGGCCAAAGGGGCCGCGTCGCAGTATCGCGCCGCCTTGAAACTCTTCCCCAAGAACGACAACGGCTGGGACGTGCCCGTGGAGGTCTGCTCCGCTAGGGAATGTTTCGCATTGGACAAAGTGTGGCAGATCATCCAGGATTTCGTCGCGCTGACCAAAGGGAACGGTAGCTTTGAAAGAACTCGTAACGAGCAGTTAATCAATATTTTCTATCATTGGATAGAATACACTCTGCACAACCGCTTCTATAACAACGAGGCCACGCAAGCCCGTATTGAGGAGTTGATTCCGATGATCCAGTCGAAGCAGATTTCGCCGTATAAGGCCGCGGCGGAGTTGGCGGAAGGGTGATACTTGAGAATATTCTCGTTGGCTTATGCCTGTACGGGCGTTGGCGTATGCCTCTATAGGCGTTGGGCTATGAGAATATTCTCATTTACTCGTGAGTATATACTCGTGGACCAACCTCAGCAGTTCTTCCGGCTTCTCGATGATGAACTTTGCGCCGGCCTCTTGCAACTCCTCCAACGGCCGATACCCCCACAAAACACCCACCGGCGTCACGCCCGCGTTGTGCGCGAGCTGCATGTCTGTGGCCGTGTCGCCCACGTGCAGGGCCTCTGACGGCTCGCATCCAGTCTCTCTTAGAATATCGAACATGATTTGCGGGGCGGGTTTCACCGGAACGCCCTCACGCTGCCCGATCATCGAGTCGAAACGGATCTCGGGGAAGTATTTCTCCATCAATGGCTTAACGGCAATGTGCACTTTGTTCGTGGCCACGGCAATCTTCAGCCCACGGTTCTTCAACTCGGCAAGCAACTCCGTAATTCCTTCATACACAGATGTCTTGTCCTCCATGTGGACTTTGTAATACGCCACAAATTCCTGCCGGCACTGCTCGATTCGTGCTTCGGTGCGCTCTTCTTGAGGCAGAATGCGCTCGATGAGCTTCCGCACACCGTCGCCCACGAAATAGCGGTAGGCATCCACAGGGTGCGTCGGGAATCCATGCTGCTCCAGCACCCAGTTGGCCGAATCCGCCAAGTCTTCTAACGAATTGAGCAGCGTGCCGTCAAGGTCGAATACGATGAGTCTCATTTAGGGTTTAAGGTTTAAGGGTTAAGGTTTAGGGTTTAAGGTTATGGTTTAAGGGTTTGGTTAAAGCATTCCTTGAGCGGTCCCGACAGGGACAAGAGCTCGGTAGGGCAGGGTGTTGCATGGAATCAGCATAGCAGGTTAATGATATCTTCGTGGGTGACATTGTGGAAATAGTCGTTGATGTTGATGTTGATGTTTGTCAACGCATCTGCGATAGATTGTCTGTTGAGGCGGATGCCAATCAGTTGGTCCACAAGATCTTGCGGGTCTTTTTCGGAGAAGAAGTCCCCGAAGAATTGCAAATCGCGGATGTGGCCGTCGCGGATGTCGGCGACCACCTGCACAGTGCCGCCTTTCGTCCGGATCTTCTTGTTCATCGAATACTCCGGCGATTTGCCGTAATTCCACTCCCACGTCTGGTATTTCTCCTCCATGAGTTGGTTGACAATGACCTCCTCCTCGTTCGTAAGATTTTGCAGTTCAGCCATTTGATTTTGTCTCATGATGAAATCCATCAGGTAGGTCTTGAACTCCAAGACGGTCATAGGGTGGGGGAGATGCTCGGAGATGTTGGTGACGCGGCTGCGCACGGACTTCACCGCCTTGTCGATGAACTTGTCGGGATCCACTTTCAGGGCGTTAGCCAAATCCGACATCTGCGAGGAGAACAGCAGCGTGCCGTGCTCCAACACGCGGTTCCCGAAGAAAGTCATGGCGTTGCCGGAGATCTTCTGCCCGTTGATTACCAGATCGTTGCGTCCGGAAAAGGAGGCCGGAACGCCCAACGACTGCAACGCATCCACAATGGGCTGCAAGTACCTCAGAAAGTCGATTTCCTTCTTCCCGGGCTCCACATTCTGGATGAAGGTGAAGTTGAGGTTGCCGGTGTCGTGAAAGACCGCACCGCCGCCAGTCAACCGCCGAACTATGTTAACGTGGTGACTGTCAACGTATTCCTGATTGACTTCCGCCGCCGTGTTCTGGTGCCGACCGATGACAATGGTGTTGTCGTTCTGCCACAGCATGAAGACGTTGTCCGCGGTCTGCTGTAGAAGGTACTCCTCCACGGCCAAGTTGTGGTAGGGGGAGGTGCTGTTGAGGGTGATGTACCGGATTTTGTCCATATTCGAATGATAACGTTAACCCTGAGAGTTTGGCGGCAAAGATAGCATTTTTACAGTTAGTAGTTAGCAGTTAGTAGTTAGTAGTTAGTAGTTAGTAGTTGTAAAGGGAAAAAGTGTACTTTTGCACGTTAAAATAACCTGACCCGTATGACCGTATCCGATTTTTTGAACATTCTTTGTTCGTTGCCGAAGACATTACGCTTCAATTTGCACTATTTCCCGCTGAAAACGGCGTTGAAGTTGCCGGTTTTCGTGTCGAGACGCACCTACTTGCGAGAGCTGCACGGCGAGGTTGTATTGCCGGAGAAGGTGGAGACGGCGATGGTGAAGATCGGGTTCGGCGACGTGGGCCACTACGACCGCAAGCGCTCCCGCGGCATCTGGCAAGTGAGCGGAACGGTCACCTTTGGCGGCAAGGCGGGCATCGGGCATGGGTCGAAGCTCTCAGTACGCGGCCATCTGAACTTCGGGGCGGACTTTAACATGACGGCGGAGAGCACGATTGTCTGCGCCGACAGCATCACCTTCGGTAAAGACTGTCTGGTGGGTTGGGACGTCCTCGTGATGGACACTGACGAACATCCGCTGTACGACATGGCAGGCAACCGGCTGAATCCCAACCGTCCCATTGTGGTGGGCAACCACGTATGGATCGGCTGCAAGTGCGTGCTGCTGAAGGGTGCGGAGGTGCCCGACAACACGGTGGTGGCAGCCGGCACGTTATTGAAGAGTGCCTTCGATGGCGAGGGTCAGGTCATCGGCGGTAATCCGCCCGCTGTGCTTAAACGAGAGGTCCGTTGGGAGCACCTTTCATAACCCAAAAAAGTGTATTTTTGCCCTCCGTTTGTCAGAATTATCAAACAAGCATAAATAGTTGTAATGAAGAAAATCCTTTTCGGTTTATCATTGGTTATGATAATGGTAAGTGGTTGTAAACAAGCGAAAAACGAAAAAAGCGCGGCGGTCATCGACATGGAGAGCCGCGAGACGCCCGACTTCTCGAAGGGCGTGATGGATGAGAAAATCCTCTGGTATCTCGGCCGTTTGGGCGACGTGCAGGTGTCGCCGGATGGGCAGACATTACTTTATACTGTAACCTATTACGACTATCGCGTCAACAAGGGCAACACGGAGCTCTACACGATGCCGGCCACCGGCGGCGAACCCACGCGCATCACCGTGACGGAAGAGAACGAGATGCAGCCCGTATGGCGGCCCGACGGCAAGAAAATCGCCTTTCTCCGCGCCAACGACAATGGCATGCAGATCTGGGAGGCCGACCCTGACGGATCGAACGCCAAGGCTATCAGCAATATAGATGGCGACATCAACGGTTTCGGCTATGCGCCCGATATGAAGCACATCTGCTACTTCCGCAATGTGCAGCTGGAGCAGACGATCGAGGAACGCTACCCCGACCTGCCCGATGCCGATGCCATGATCTACGACGACTTGATGTACCGTCACTGGAACTACTGGGCCGACGGCTCCTACAGCCACCTCTTCGTGGCCGACTATCCGTCTCTGGAGAATGAGGTCGATCTGTTGGAAGGCCAGAAGTTCCACTGCCCGAACCCGCCGTTCGGCGGTATGGAGGAAGTGGCTTGGCTTCCCGACGGCGACAGGCTGGTCTATTGTTGCAAGAAGCTGACAGGCAAGGCGTTTGCAGAAAGCACTAACACGGATATTTACCTCTACAATCTGAATACAAAAACCACCCAGAACCTGACGGAATCCAACAAAGGTTACGATATGGATCCGGTGATTTCTCCCGATGGCAAGAAGATGGTGTGGTGGAACATGAAAACCGACGGCTTCGAGTCGGAAAAACACAGCCTGATGATTTACGATTTCGAGGCTGGATCGGCGGAGGACTACAGCACCGACTTCGACCAGGACGCCACCGGCTTCGCGTGGAGTGAGGACAGCCGTACGGTCTATTTCATCAGCTGCAAGGAGGCTACCCACCAAGTCTATAAGATGGATGTGGAAAGCCGTATCATTGAGCAACTTACCGACGGCGATTACGATTACAACTCCGTGCAGGCCGACGGCAACCAGCTGATTGTGACGAGAACCACGCACGCCTGTCCGTCGGAGATTTACGCAGTGCAGCTGAAAGACAGGTCAGTGAAACAGTTGAGTTTCATCAACAAAGACGTTTTGGATAAAATCACGCCGGCCACTTCGGTGAAACGCTGGGTGAAGACCACCGACGGCAAACAGATGCTGGTGTGGGTGATCCTGCCCCCGAACTTCGACTCAACGAAGAAGTATCCTGCTTTGCTTTACTGTCAGGGCGGTCCGCAATCGTCTGTGAGCCAGTTCTTCTCCTACCGTTGGAACTTCCAGATGATGGCGGCCCACGACTACATCATCGTGGCACCTAACCGTCGGGGTCTCCCGGGTTTCGGCCATGAGTGGAACGACCAGATCAGCGGCGACTACGGCGGACAGAACATGAAGGACTACCTTGCCGCTATCGACGATGTGGCGAAAGAGCCCTACGTGGATGAGGATCGATTGGGCTGTGTGGGTGCCAGTTACGGCGGATTCAGCGTCTATTGGCTCGCCGGTCACCACCAGAAACGGTTCAAGGCGTTCATCGCGCACTGCGGCATGTTCAATCTTGAAAGCTGGTACGGTACCACCGAGGAACTCTTCTTCGCCAACCACGACATCGAAGGGGCGTATTGGCAGAAACCGATGCCGAAGAGCTATAGTTTCTCGCCCCACAAGTTCGTCGGCAACTGGGACACCCCGATATTGGTCATCCACGGTGGCAAGGATTTCCGAATCCCCTACACCGAGGGTATGCAGGCCTTCGACGCTGCGCAGATGCAAGGCATCCCGAGCCGGTTCCTCTACTTCCCCGAAGAGTGTCATTTCGTGTCGAAACCGCAGAACTCGATGCTGTGGCAACGGGAGTTTTTCAGGTGGCTGGATCAGTGGCTGAAAAATTAGTTAGCAGTTAGTAGTTAGCAGTTGGCAGGGGTAACGAGAATGAACGTGATAAACCATATAAAGGATTTCAACGAATGGATTCGGGAGAAGATTGGCTGGAAGATTATCGACAGCTATCTGCTCCGGAAGATGTTGGGCACGGTGGTGTTTGCCATCACGCTGCTGATGACAGTGGTCGTCGTGTTCGACATGTCGGAGAATATCCAGCGTTTTTTGAGCCACAATGTGCCTTGGAAAGAGGTCTTTACGGGTTACTATCTCAATTTCATCCCCTACTTTATTAACCTGTTCATCCCGCTGTTCACCTTCATCAGCGTGATATGGTTCACTTCGAAGCTTTCGTCGCGTAACGAAATCACCTCGATTTTCGACAGCGGCATCAGTTTCACCCGGATGTTGGTGCCGTACATCACGGGAGCGCTCATCATTATGGGGCTATCGTTGGTGTTGGCCAACTTCATCGTGCCGAACACCAATCGCAAGCTCAATGACTTCAAGTACCAGTATTTCGGGCGTCGGACAGCTTCCACCACCTATCTGCACATCAAAAATTCGAAGAACAGCTACATATTCGTGGAGCGTTGGGACAAAATGGAGGGCGTGGGCTACAATTTCACCTACGAGGAGTTCGAAGGCGGTGCTATGCGGCAGAAACTCTCGGCGCAAACCATCGATTATGACGAGGAGAACAAAATTTGGCGGTTGCATCGTTATACACGTCGGGTCATCACGCCCGAGGATGAGGAGAAGATTTTCCGGGGCGATGAGTTCGATACCACGTTCAATATCACGCCACTCAACTTGTATCAGGATATATCGGTCAGTGAGACAATGACTTACCGTGAGCTGCGGCAGTTTATCAAGGAGGAACGGCTCCGGGGTTCGTCGCTGTTGGCTAACTACCAGATCGAGCGGCACAAACGGTTGGCCAATCCGGTGGGCATCTTGATTATGACGTTGTTGGCGGTGAGCGTCTCATGCCGGAAAACCACCCGAGGGGTTGGTGTCCACGTCTTCTTCGGCATCGGGTTGGTGTTCACCTTTGTGTTCCTGCAACAGATCTCCACAGTGTTTTCTGTTTCCGGCGGCCTCCCGCCCGTCCTCGGCACGTGGTTCCCAAACATCATCTTCGCCATCATCACCGCCATCATGTTATATATCACCCCGAAGTAACCCCCTATCCGAGTACCCCTTTACCCCATAATCCATAACCCTTAACCCTTAACCCTTAACCCTTAACCCATACCCCCAATGATCACCACCCTGTTTCTTACCGGAATGAAATTCTACGCCTATCACGGCTGCTTCGAAGAGGAGCAGGTCGTCGGCACGCACTTCATGCTTGATGTGGCCCTCACGTACGATGCGGAGGCGGCCGTGGCGGACGATGATGTGGAAAAGTCAGTGAACTATCCGTTGGTTTACAAGACGATACAGCGGGTGATGAACGAGCCGCGGCATCTCATCGAGACGGTGGCCGACCGTATCATCCGTGAAATCAAGCACGACTTTCCGCAGGTCACGCATGTTACCGTGAAGCTCTGTAAGCTGAACCCGCCGTTGGAAGGGAAAACCGAATATGTAGCAGTGCAAATGGAAGGATAATGGTTAAAACGGACATTATATGGCAGCTGAAGACACATTTCCGCCAGGAAAACATCTGCAATGTGGTGATTCTCACGGATGAAAATGTGGAGAGGTTCTATTCCGGCTACTTTTCTGATTTGGTGGATTGGGTATCTTTGGACAAGATTGTGTTGCCTGCCGGTGAATCCGTGAAATCCATTGATTCCGCCATTCAAATATGGCATTATTTTGCTGAGAAACAGTATGATAGAGATATCTTTCTGCTGAATTTCGGGGGAGGTGCGATTTGTGACCTCGGCGGTTTTGTGGCCTCCACGTATAAGAGGGGCATTCGCTTCGCCAACTGCCCGACCACCTTGTTGGCCATGATCGATGCGGCCATTGGAGGGAAGACCGGCGTTAACCTACAATATTTGAAGAACGGAATAGGAACATTCTATTTTCCTGATATTCAACTCCCTGCCGATATTTCTTTGCTGAAGACGCTTCCGGAAGAAGAGTTGCGCAGCGGCTTTGGCGAAATGGTGAAATATGCACTCATCGGGTCGGCGGAACTCTTCGATAACTTGTGTAGAATGGAAACACTGTCGGAAATCCAGTCCGAATATGTTGATTTCTGTATCCGATTCAAGCAGGAGGTGGTTCAAAAAGATCCGAAAGACGAACATTTCCGGCATATTCTGAACTTCGGGCACACGGTCGGGCACGCATTGGAAGGTTATGCCGCGGAGATTGGAAAACCGATTGCCCATGGCATCGCCGTGGCCCAGGGATTGTACTTCGAGAGCCGCCTTTCCAGGCAACTCGGTTTTTTGCCGGAGGAGGAATGGCAACTGATTGCGGATTTCCTCCCGAAATTCTTCACGATTCCGGAGTTTACCCCCGAATTTATTGAACAACTGCTCCCGTATATGCGAAACGACAAAAAAAACCATGGTGGAACGCTGAATTTCACGTTGCTTGACAGGATCGGTCATGCGATGCCGGATGTCCAAATACACACATTGACCGTTGATCCAGGACTACGCTTCACCCTGGGCTGACATATTTCGTACATACATCCCTTTCGGAAGAAGCTTCAATAACCAATAACCTATCACCAATAACCATTTATAAGATGCTGAAAACCAAAAACGACATTGTGAGAAACTGGCTTCCGCGCTACACCGGAATGCCGTTGGAGGAGTTCGGACAGTATATTCTGCTGACGAATTTCCAATCATACGTGAACAATTTCGCCGAACTGACGGGTGCCAAAGTCTATGGGGCGGAGAAATCGATGCAGTGTGCCACGAGCGACAACATCACCATCATCAACTTCCAGATGGGCAGTCCGAATGCCGCCACCATTATGGATTTGCTGACGGCGGTGAAGCCTAAGGCGGTGCTTTTCCTCGGCAAGTGCGGCAGTCTGAAGTCCTATATCGGGTTGGGTGCCATGCTGTTGCCCATCGCGGGCATCCGCGGCGAGGGTACGTCGCTCGACTACTTCCCCGAGGAGGTGCCCGCGTTGCCCGCCTTCAATTTGGAGAAGGCCATTTCTGCCACCATCAGTAGCTACGGGATGGAGTATTGGACGGGTACCGTCTATACCACGAACCGCCGTGTATGGGAGCATGACGAGAATTTCAAGGACTACCTCCGGAGCATACGCGCCACGGCCGTCGATATGGAGACGGCCACGCTTTTCTCCGTCGGTTTCTTCAATCGTATTCCCACGGGTGCTTTGCTGATGGTTTCCGACCAGCCGATGCTCCCTGACGGTATCAAAACCGCCTCCTCCGACCAGCGGGTGACGGAGGATTTTGCGCTCACGCATCTGAAAATCGGCATCCAATCATTACAGGAGTTGCAGAACAAGGGCATCTCGGTGAAACATCTGCGTTTCGACTACTACGAATAGGCAAACAAAAACGGGCCGACAGTTTTCCTGCCAGCCACGAATCATTTCCGAATCATACGATATGGGTCCCTTAGGGCTCAGAACAGCTCCCCTTGACCGGAGACGTATCTCGATTTCCCCAAGTGCGTGAATGCCAGATCGGTGGCTTCGCGGCCGCGCGGGGTACGCATGAGGTAGCCCTCCTGAATCAGGAACGGCTCATAGACCTCCTCGATAGTGCCGGGGTCCTCGCCCACCGCTGTGGCAATCGTGCTCAGTCCCACCGGACCACCCTTGAACTTCTCGATGATGGTGCTCAGGATGCGGTTGTCCATCTCGTCCAGACCGTGCTGGTCCACATTCAGTGCCGTCAAGGCCACCTGGGTGATGGGCAGTGTGATGGTGCCGTCGCCCTTGATTTGGGCGAAGTCGCGGACTCGTCGCAGCAGCAGGTTCGCGATACGCGGTGTGCCGCGGCTGCGAGAGGCGATTTCGTAGGCGGCATCGTCTTCTATCGGGATATCCAAAATGGAGGCCGACCGCTTGATGATATTGCCAAGTGTCTGGGCATCATAATATTGCAGACGAAGGTTGATGCCGAAACGCGACCGCAGCGGTGCCGTCAGCAGGCCCGACCGCGTGGTGGCACCCACCAGGGTGAACGGGTTGATGGTGATCTGCACGCTTCGGGCACTCGGACCGCTGTCGATCATGATGTCGATTTTGTAGTCTTCCATCGCCGAGTAGAGGTACTCCTCCACCACGGGCGACAGGCGGTGGATTTCGTCGATGAAGAGCACGTCGTGGGGCTCCAGGTTAGTGAGCAGGCCGGCCAGATCGCCGGGTTTGTCGATGACCGGGCCGGAGGTGACGCGCACGTTCACGCCCATCTCGTTGCCGATGATGTGCGAGAGGGTGGTCTTGCCCAAGCCGGGAGGTCCATGCAAAAGGACGTGATCCAGCGCTTCGCCACGGCCCTTTGCGGCGTGCACGAAGACCATCAGGTTCTCCAAAACCTGTTGTTGGCCCTGGAAATCCGTGAATTGCGCAGGACGTATCGCACGCTCGAACTCTTTGTCCGACGCCGACAGATGCTGTTTCGTGGGGTCCAGATTCTCGTTCATAATGCGGTTAATGTTGCAGTTTGTCCAAACGGTTCAGCCCCTTGATGGCCGGCTCGAAGTTGGTGGAGAGCTTCAGCGCCTCCTCGTAGTCCTTGCGGGCGGCCCCATAGTTGCCTAAATACTCGTAAGCCACCCCGCGGTTGCAGACGGCATAGACGAACTGCGGGTTGATTTGCAGCACCTGCGTGAACAATCCCACCGCCTCGTCATATTTGCTGAAATGATCGTCCAAATACAAGTAACCCAGATTGTTAAGCGATGGAATATGGGTGGAATCGATGGCGATGGCCGTCTTGTATTCCTGTTCGGCCTCTTCGAACTTGTCCATATCTTGGAACATTTTTCCGAGGTTGTAGTGGAGTTCCACATTCTGGGGATCGACCTTCAGGCCGTTCTGATAGTAAGAGACGGCGATGGGGTCGTTTTTCTGCTGGTAGAAATATCCGAGCTCGCTGTAGGCTTTTACTTCCCGCGGGTCTTGGTCGATAACCAGTTGAAGCATACGCAGATAGCCGACGGTATCCTGCATGTCCTTGTGCATAAAGGCTTTGATGAGGTATGCCTTCGGGTTGTGGGGTTGCCGCTGCACGGCCTCGTCGATGGTTTTGCCGCAGTCTTCGAATTGACGTGTATAGTACTGCAGTTCAGCCAATTTCAGGCGAGCCTCATTGTTGTTCTCGTCCTTGGAGATGGCTTTCAGCAGCATCTCTTCTGTCAGGTCGGTCTCATACTGTGCGAAATAGAGGTCGGAGAGCATGACATAATACTTGCTGCTGTCGGGCTGCAGCCGGATGGCCGTCTGCATGTCGGCAACGCCCTTGTCTATCTCCTTGTTCAGGTAATAGTAGTTCGCCCGTTTGTAATAATTCTCGGCTTTTTTGGGGTGCTTGTCGATGTTCAGGCACAACTCGGCCAGCTCTGGCGGGAGGTCGGCATATTTGTTCTTGTTATGGCAGCCGTAGCCGAAGAGCAGCAGTGCCGACAGCAGAAGTACGATGTGTTTTCTCATTATTTCATGTTTTCTTTGATGGCCTCGCGGATCTTGGCCTCGATCTCGTCGGAGAGTTCGGGGTTGTCGTTGAGGAGTTGTTTCACGCTGTCGCGGCCCTGTGCGAGCTTGGAGTCGCCGTAGGAGAACCACGAGCCGGCTTTCTTTATGATATTGTATTCGACTCCGAGATCGACGATTTCGCCGGACTTGGAGATGCCTTCGCCAAACATGATGTCGAACTCGGCGGTGCGGAACGGAGGCGCGACTTTGTTCTTCACCACCTTGACTTTCACGTGGTTGCCGATGGCCGTGTCGCCGTCCTTGATCTGGGTCTGGCGACGGATGTCGAGGCGCACGGAGGCGTAGAACTTCAGGGCGTTGCCGCCGGTGGTGGTTTCCGGGTTGCCGAACATAATGCCGATCTTCTCACGCAGCTGGTTGATGAAGATGCAGCAACAGCCTGTCTTGTTGATGGTTGCGGTCAGTTTGCGCAGTGCCTGCGACATCAGGCGCGCCTGCAGACCGACCTTAGACTCGCCCATGTCGCCTTCGATTTCGCTCTTGGGGGTGAGGGCGGCCACGGAGTCGATGACGATGATGTCGATGGCGCCGGAACGGATGAGGTTGTCGGCAATTTCAAGGGCTTGCTCGCCGTTGTCGGGCTGCGAGATGAGCAGCTCGGCGGTGTTCACACCCAGTTTCTCGGCGTAGAAACGGTCGAAAGCGTGCTCGGCATCGATGAAGGCGGCGATACCGCCCTGCTTCTGCGCTTCCGCGATGGCGTGGATGGCCAGTGTGGTCTTACCGGAAGACTCGGGGCCGTAGATTTCGACGATTCTGCCTTTCGGGAATCCGCCGACACCCAACGCCGTGTCCAAACCGATGGAACCGGTGGAGATGACGTCCATTTCTTCAATATGCGTCTCGCCCATGCGCATGATGGAGCCCTTGCCGAACGTTTTTTCGAGTTTTTCGAGCGTGGAGTTGAGCACTTTCAGTTTCTCAGCGTTCACATTGTTTTTGATTTCTTCTTTTTCCATTCTTGATAGGTTTTATGATTTCAGGGGGCAAAGGTACGCTTTTTTTCAATCGTTTCAAGTGTAAAAACAGAAAAATATTTCCTTGGAAACTAACTGTTTACCAAAAAATTAACTAATAATAGTTAATTTAAAATGACGGATTTCGGAGGAAATCGGAACTCTCGCCGTATATCCGTGCAACCCAAAAAAATCGTATCTTTGCCCCGTTTTTCAAACAACGGAAATATGAAAATGGACATTCTGCTCGGCCTGCAATGGGGCGACGAAGGCAAAGGTAAGATTGTGGACGTTCTCACGCCCAAATATGATGTGATTGCGC
>JAEEGJ010002437.1_pt1 | contig 97087 bp, 69 predicted proteins | sample 8958761 | NCBI WGS metagenome assembly JAEEGJ01 (sample SAMN16246546, study PRJNA631951) | gut metagenome | biome: gut microbiome; feature: rumen; material: RS-attached | host: Bos | place: Iran: Karaj | collected 2018-10 | reverse complement strand
ACAGTCCCATTCTTCTTCCTCCTCAGGTCCTATCTTAATATAGAAACAATCTGGCTGCAGTCCTTGGCGCACCAGTTCATAGAGCACCACGGAGGAATCGACACCACCAGAAAGGAGTACGGCAATCTTCTTTTCTTTTAAATTCATGCTGCAAAGGTACTAAATTTTTTCGAAAACTCGTTAAATAGCTTGGAAGTTACGTAAAATTCTCCTATCTTTGCATACAATAACCAAACATGCGCGTATATGAAACATAAAATATTCATTGTCGTGGCTACTATCATGTTAGTGCCTATGGGACTTTTTGGACAGACATATCAATCGCTTTGGAAGCAAGTAGAAGAGGCTCAAAAGAAGGATCATCCTCAAACAGCCATGAGCCATCTGGAGAAAATAGAGAAGAAGGCTGAGAAGGAGTTGGCATACGGCCAACTGCTAAAGTCTACTTTGCTATATGCCAGTCTGCAGGCAGAGATAGCCCCTGATTCCTTGCAACCAGCTGTTGCCCGTTTGGAAACAAGGGAAAAGGGAACCAAGGATGTCGCATTGAAGTGTGTCTATGATGCTGTCTTGGCGAAAATCTATGAGCAAAACCACCAGTTAGATATGGACAACTGGTTGGTAAAAGCCCAAGAATACAAAAAGGCAGCTTTGGCTCATCCAGAGGCTTTGGCTCAGGTGCAGACTCCCTCTTACGAACCTTTTGTTGTCAAGGGAAAGGATAGTGAGATTTATGACCACGACTTGCTCAGTGTAGTAGGCCAGGAGTTGAATGCCTGGACGTGGCTAAATGATTATTATGTTAAAGTTGGTAATCGTCGAGCAGCCTGTTTGACAGCACTGAACATGGGTTATAGTATTCCTCAGCTTGATTCTTTGATGACAGTCTATGGCGATCTTCCAGAGGCCTGCGAATTAGCTATCAAGCGTCTGAGTATGATGGGTGTTGAATATACGAATGCCCAGCGGGCTGAATTTATACAGGAATCACTGAAGCGATGGGGTGAATGGAAACGTTCCAATAGCCTGCGTAATTCTTGGAGTTCTCTGACAAATCCGACCTTTAGTATTTCTGCAGAATGGAATGTGATTGAGGTCAACAAACCCCAGACGGTTCAGTTGAATTCCCTGCGCCATCTGGATCAACTTAGCATGCGAGTCTATCGCACTGGTCTTAAAGGTAATACAGATCTCAACCCCAATGTGGAGGAAGACTATAAGAAAATAAAAAATAACCTGACAGAAATAAATGAAGCAGGACGAACGCTGACTTTTAGTGGTCATGAGATCTATGATTATTTTAATGACTCGCTCCAGCTGCAGGCCCTGACTCCTGGTGTCTATATGTTGGAATTTACCAGTCAACCCACAACTAAGGTTGTCCGTTCACTCTATTTTGTTTCCGGCATTCGTCTGCTCACTCAGCATATGCCTAATCAAAAGATACGGTTTGTGGTGGTTGATGCTACAACGGGACAGCCTGTTAGCAATGCTTCTATAACTCTTTCTTTCAATAGATATTCAGGCAGTCGTTTTACAAAGCTATTGCACTGTAATCCTAAAGGTGAGGTAATCTTTGATAACTCTTCTAACGAACGCCTGTATTCTGCTTTTGCCCATACACGCAGCGACGAATATTGTCCAGAATCTAATACTTATGGGAGTTATTCCTATTATGAGCGTGCCTATGGTGTCGAGCATATCAACCTGTTTACTGATCGCAGCATCTATCGTCCAGGACAGACGGTTCATGTCGCTGCTATAGTATGGAAGGAACAATCAGCGATTGAGCAGGAGGCTGTAGCCGACAAACGTGTTAATATGGAGTTGCGTGATGCCAACTATAAGGTGGTAAGCGAAAAGAAACTGACTACCGATCAATTTGGTAAATGCAGTACGACGTTTACATTGCCTACAGGTCTTCTGAACGGACGATATACTATTCGTGGTAATGGTAGTAGCACCACGATTCGGGTGGAAGAATATAAGCGTCCTACGTTCCAAGTGACGTTTGATGAATACAAGGAAACATACCAAAATGGTGATACTGTACATGCTAAGGGAAAGGCCATGAGTTTTGCTGGTGTGCCAGTACAGAGTGCTAAAGTTAAGTATACCGTACGTCGTCAAGTTGCCTTCTGGTGGATGTCTTATTCCTGGTATTGGGAGAGTGGCTATTTAGGAAATGCTCTTGCGAAAGAGGTGGTGAAAGAAGGTGAGGCAACGACTGATGACGATGGTACTTTTGAGGTCCTGATGCCTATGAACCTGCCAGATGATATGGATAGAAGTCCTATGTACTTTACTTTCGTGGTAGAGGCTGATGTTACGGACGTGGCAGGCGAGACGCATAGTGGAACGATGAGTTTGCCATTGGGGTCTAAGCCCACGGCGTTGACCTGTAATCTGCCTCAGAAGGTACGTAGCGACCAATTACCCCAAATGACTTTCCATCGTAGAAATGCTGCGGGTAAACCCATTGAAGGCAAGGTTAAGTATCGTCTTGATGAAGGCAAATGGAAGGAATGTGATGCCAATGTAGCACTCGATATCTTGAATAAGCCGAAGAGTGGTGAACATCATCTGGAGGCTGTTTGCCAAACAGATACTGTTGACATGAAGTTCGTAGTGTTTGGTCTTGACGACAAACGTCCTGCTACCACAACTAGCGATTGGTTCTATGTCTCAGACAACAGATTCCCTAACGATAACAAACCAGTCACAGTACAAGTGGGATCTTCTGACCCTCAGGTGCATATCGTTTATAGTGTTTTTGCAGGTAAAGAGGTCATTGAGAGTGGTTCAGTAGATAAGAATGGTGAGCTGTTTAATCGTAAGTTTACCTATGAGGAAGACTATGGAAATGGATTGCTGCTTACTTTCGCATGGGTAAAGAATGGTCAAAGATATCAGCATACAACTCAAATAGAGCGTCCAATTCCATCCAAACAGTTGACAATGAGATGGGAAACGTTCCGTGACCGTCTGAAACCTGGGCAAGAAGAGGAATGGCGACTGAAGGTGCTGAATCCTGATGGTAAACCAGCCAATGCCAGTATGATGGCTGTGCTCTACGATAAGAGTCTTGATCAGATAGCTCCACATTTCTGGTCATTCAATCCTTATTCCTATATGGGACAGCCATCAACAACGTGGCAGTGGCCTTCTTTCTCTCATTTACGTGCGAATGCTTCTATGTGGTATAAGACATTGAATGTGCCATTGCTTCGTTTCAGTGCCTTCAATCATGAGGTCTATCCTTCTTATCACTATATGTCTTCGTTACGGTTACGTGGCTCTACTCGTATGCTTGCTAAGAGTTCTGCTTCTAATGATATGATGTTGATGGAAGCTCCGATGGGCTCGGCTGCTGTTGCAACAGAAGAATCAGCGGATCGTGAAACAGTAGCATTTGGATTAGCAGAGAAGAAGGAGGTAACACAAGAGTCACAAACTGAAGAACTCAAGCAAGAAGAGGCTCAGGTTCGCGAGAATCTTAACGAGACAGCTTTCTGCTATCCTACATTGGAAACAGACGAAGAGGGAGTTGTCACCATGAAGTTTACATTGCCAGAGAGCCTGACAACTTGGCGTTTTATGGGAATTTCCCATACTACTAATATGCTCCATGGCTATTTGGGTGGAGAAACTGTGGCACAAAAAGATGTGATGGTGCAACCCAATATTCCTCGTTTTGTGCGTATGGGTGACGAAGCTCAGATTTCTGCCCGTATCTTCAATATTTCAGAAAGAAATGTCAGTGGAACAGCTAAGTTGCAGTTGCTGAATCCAGAAGACAATAAGGTCGTATGCCAAAAGGAACTGTTTTTCAATGCTGAGGCTGGTAAGACGGCTCAGGTCACCTTCCCGATGCCTTCTGATGAAGAACTCCTTTCAGCTTATTCTCTTCTTATTTGTAAGGTGGTGGTAATGGGTGACGGCTTCTCTGATGGAGAACAGCACTATCTTCCCATTTTGCCTAATCGTGAGTATGTCACCCGTACCGTTCCTTTCACCCAACATAATCCTGGTGTGAAGACTATTGACTTGACCAAGCTTTTCCCAGTTGGCACTACTCAGCAGAAGCTGACAGTGGAATACACTAATAATCCAGCTTGGCTGATGGTACAAGCTTTGCCTACTGTTGGACAGCCTCATGAACATAGTGCCATTGATCAAGCGGCATCTTACTACAGCAATCTACTGGCGCAGCATCTCATGCAGCAAAGTCCACAGGCAAAAGCCACATTCGAACAGTGGAAACGTGAGGAACGTCAGGAACCCACATTGGCTAGCCAGTTGCAGAAGAATGAAGAATTGAAAGATCTGATTTTGGCTGAGACACCATGGGTATGGGCTGCAGACAGGGAATCAGAACAGCGGCAGATGCTGAGTGAATTCTTTGATGCGAATGCCATCAACAATCGTTTGAATACAGCGGTTGAAAAGTTGAAGAAGCTACAGCTTTCAGATGGCTCCTTTAGTTGGTATCCAGGCATGTGTGGAAGTTTGTATATAACTTTGTCTATTGAAGAGATGATGGCCCGTCTTTCCCAAATGGTAGGTTTGAAGCATGATATGCAGCAAATGCGTGATAAAGCCTTCAAATTCCTGGGTAAGGAGATGGTAGAAATGGTGAAAGAGATGAAGAAGGAGGAAAAACGAGGAGTGAAGCCTACTTTCCCATCGTTCACGGCTTTACGATGGCTTTATGTATGTGCTATTGATCATCCTGAATTACCAAAGGATGTGGCATCGGCTAATGGCTATCTGATTAAGTTGTTGAAGAAGGAAACTCGTCGTCAGACGATATACGAGAAAGCATTGTCTGCTATTGTCTTTGCTCAGAGTGGTGACAGACTCTTGGCTGAAAGTTATGTGAAGAGTCTGAAGGAATACACCGTATATACGGAGGAGATGGGTAGGTATTATGATACGCCACGTGCTAGCTATTCATGGTATGATTATAAGATTCCGACTGAGGTGGCTGCTATTGAGGCTATCCAGAAAGTAGTACCACAGGATCAGCAAACAATTGACGAGATGCGTCGCTGGTTGTTGCAGGAGAAACGTACACAAGCTTGGAACACTCCTATCAATAGTGTTAATGCCATCTTTGCTTTCCTGGGATTGTCGAAGTCTGAAAGTCCTCTTGATGCCAAGGGTGATCCAACCATACTTGCCATTGATGGAAAACCTATGGATCTGCCTAAGGCAACTGCAGGTTTAGGTTATGTGAAGCAAGCTATCAGTCAGCCTCAAGGTGCGACCTTTACTGCAACCAAGACTTCTGAAGGTACTTCATGGGGTGCTGTCTATGCCCAGTTCCTGCAGAATACCTCAGAGGTGGAAGTTTCACAGAGTGGTATCAGCATCAAACGTGATGTGTTGGTAAATGGTAAGCCGTCAGCTACCACAGGTCTTAAGGTTGGCGATCGTATCAAGATTCGGATAATCATCGAGAGCACTCGCGACCTCGATTTCGTTCAGGTGGTAGATCGTCGTGCTGCATGTATGGAACCACTGAAGCAGTTGTCTGGTTATCAGAATGGTGCCTATTGCTCGCCTAAGGACTATGCGACTCATTATTTCTACTATGGCATATCAAAAGGCAAACATGTTATTGAGACAGAATACTATATTGATCGTGCTGGTTGTTATGAAACAGGCACTTGTACAGTGGGGTGTGCCTATGCTCCGGAATACAGAGCTACAGCCCCCTCAATCACTTTTAATATTAGCAAATGATGAAACGAAAATCACTGATAATTCACCTTCTGCTGTTGACTGCACTCCCTGTTGTGGCCCAGAAGTTAGTAGCTGAGAAAACGACTATTGATGTGGGTAAGACAGGCTATGAGATGCCTGTTACGGCCACCTTCGAGTTTCGTAATAAGAGTATGCGTCGATTGAAAATATCGGAGGTGAGACCCGACTGTAATTGTACTCTGATAGAATATCCCAAGGAAGATATAGGAATGGGTGACAGATTCGAGATCAAGATGACATACGATGCTAAACAGCTAGGTCATTTTGATAAGCAGGCTGCCATTATCAGCAATGGTACTAAGAAACCTATTTATATCCGTATGAAGGGTGTGGTGCTGGCAGATTATGTCGACCTTTCAGGGTCTTATCCTATTGCAATGGGTGACATGAATCTAGATCGTAATAATCTGGAGTTTGATGACATTAACAAAGGTGACTACCAAGTTCAGGAATTGCTAATATATAATAATGGTACGCGTGTGAACCAGCCCAATCTGATGCATCTTCCTGACTATCTGACAGCTAAGGTGACTCCAGAACGGTTGGCACCTGGTCGTGCAGGAAAAATTACGGTTACCCTTAATTCTGCGAAGTTGCACGATTATGGTTTGACTCAAACCTCTATCTATCTGGCTTCAAATCCTGGTGACAAGGTTCGTCCTGACCATGAAATCAATGTGTCTGCAGTTCTATTGCCATCGTTTGCTAATATGACAGCCGAACAGCGTCAGTATGCTCCAAAGTTGCAGCTTTCTAAAGAGCAGATAGACATTCAATTTGATGGAAAATCAAAGAAGACGGACGTTATTGAACTAACCAATGCAGGGCATACAGAGTTGAATATCTCCTCTTTGCAGATGTTTACAGGTGGGCTGAAAATATCATTAGGTAAGCGTCGATTGTCCCCTGGCGAGTCTACCAAGTTGAAAGTGACAGCTTTCCGTAACGAACTGCAGAGAGTCCGCATACGTCCCAGAATCCTGATGATTACCAACGACCCTGCTAAGTCGAAGGTTGCCATCGCCATCAATGCAAAGTAACACCCAACAAATTCTTACAACATGGAACATCCCGAAAATAGTTCAGAATATGCCGGACTGCAAGTTAATAGTGGTGTAGCGCAGCCTAGTATCATCAATCCCTATCTGAAGCGTAATCGCTTTCGTCGTCGTGAACTCTCTGCTGCTGAGATGGTAGAGGGTATCGTGAAAGGCGATGTTACTATCTTGTCGCAGGCAGTGACGTTGGTGGAGAGTGTAAATCCTGACCATCAGGCAAAGGCGCAGGAAGTCATTAATATGTGTCTGCCCTATAGTGGTCATTCCATTCGTGTGGGTATTAGTGGTGTACCAGGTGCAGGAAAGTCGACCTCTATCGATGAGTTTGGAATTCATGTATTGAAAGAGAAGGGTGGAAAGTTGGCCGTTTTAGCTATTGACCCAAGCAGCGAGCGTACAAAGGGTAGTATGTTGGGTGATAAGACACGTATGGAGAAGCTCTCAGTTCATCCTGACTCCTTCATTCGTCCTAGTCCTACAGCAGGATCTTTGGGTGGAGTGGCTCGTAAGACGCGTGAAACGATTATCCTTTGTGAGGCAGCAGGCTTCGACAAGATTTTCGTTGAAACCGTTGGCGTAGGACAGAGCGAGACAGCTTGTCATTCGATGGTAGACTTCTTTCTGCTAATCCAGTTGGCAGGCACAGGCGATGAACTTCAGGGAATTAAACGTGGTATTATGGAAATTAGCGATGGCATTGTTATCAATAAGTGTGATGGCGATAATGTGGATCGATGTCACATGGCTGCTACCAATTTTCGAAATGCTCTCCATTTCTTTCCGATGCCCGAGAGTGGTTGGGCTCCTAAGGTAATGTGCTACAGTGGATTTTATGGTACAGGTATCAAAGAAATCTGGGATATGATTTACCAGTATATTGATTTTGTGAAAGCCAATGGTTATTTTGATTATCGTCGTAATGAACAGTCTAAATACTGGATGTATGAAAGTATTAATGAGTATTTACGCCTGAACTTCTATAATAATCCTATGATCCATCAACAGTTACAAGCTGCTGAACGCACAGTGCTGGCAGGTGAGCAGACCTCGTTTACTGCAGCTCAACGTTTATTGGATACGTATTTCGAACAATTAAGACATGTTACAGATTGAGATAGACAACGGTAGTGGGTTCTGTTTTGGTGTGACCACTGCCATACAGAAAGCTGAAGAGGAATTAGCAAAAGGCACATTACTCTATTGTTTGGGTGATATCGTACATAATGGTATGGAGTGTGAACGCTTGCGTGAAATGGGACTTATCACCATCAATCACGATGAGATGCGCCAATTGCATGATGTCAAAGTGTTGTTGCGTGCTCATGGCGAGCCACCTGAAACATATGAATTAGCCCGTCAGAACAATATAGAGATTATCGATGCCACCTGTCCTGTGGTATTACAGTTACAAAAACGCATTAAGAAACAGTATGAGGCAGGTGCAGGTCAGATTGTCATATTTGGCAAGAAAGGTCATGCTGAGGTGTTGGGGTTGGTTGGTCAAACCCATTCAGATGCTATTATCATCGAACATTTCAACGAGGTCAGTCAGTTGGATTTCTCGAAAGATATCTATCTCTATTCGCAGACCACCAAGTCACTTGACGAATTTCATCGTATTATAGAGTATATTCAGGCTCACATCTCACCTGAAGCAACTTTCAAGAGTTTCGATACCATCTGCCGTTCTGTAGCTAACCGTATGCCTAATATCTCGCAGTATGCCTCACGCCACGATCTCATCCTCTTTGTCTGCGGACGTAAGAGTTCTAATGGAAAAGTGCTCTTTGAAGAATGTCGGCGTGTTAATCCCAATACTCATCTTATAGAGGGACCTGAAGAAATAAACCCACAGTGGCTTGAGGGTATCAAGACTGTGGGTATTTGTGGAGCTACATCTACGCCCAAATGGCTCATGGAACAATGTCGTGATGCCATTAGCAAAATGGAGCAATAAAGATATTATTGGACGGCTTCGTTGAAACGATCCATCAGCCACTGTTTTTGTTCGCTGATAGTCATATTAGAATTGTCCAGTTCTATGGCATCGTCAGCCTTCTTCAGAGGTGACACTTCGCGGTGTGAGTCAATGTAGTCGCGTTCCTGGACATTCTTCAATATGTCATCGTAGTTTGCTTCCATACCCTTTTGCTTTAGCTCGTCATAACGCCGTTGGGCACGTACTTCTGCGCTAGCTGTGACAAACACTTTCAACTCTGCGTCTGGGAATACCACGGTTCCTATGTCTCGTCCGTCCATGACCACTCCCTTGTCCTGTCCCATCAGTTGTTGCTGAGCCACCATAGCTTCTCTCACAAAGCCGAGGGTAGCAATGGGACTCACGTGGTTTGATACTTCCATGGTGCGTATCTCCTTTTCTACTAGTTCACCATTAAGATAGGTGTCTGGGCGTCCTGTTTCAGCGTTGAACTTAAAGGAAATTTTGATGTTTGGCATCTCATTGCGCAATTCATCTTCTTTGATGCCATCTGCAGTGAAGAGTCCGTGGCGCAGAGCATAGAGAGTCACGCTGCGATACATGGCTCCAGTGTCAACATATACGTAGCCCACTTCGCGGGCCAGGTCTTTGGCCATCGTGCTTTTTCCGCATGAGCTGTGGCCATCAATAGCTATGGTTATTTTTTTCATAATGCGTAAGTAACGTTTACAAGAAAAGAGGAGGCTGATACATGGTATTTCGCATAAGCTAGATGCAATTTGAATCGCTGTTGCTGAATACCACCTCCTAGGGAGAAGCCTGCTCCGTGGTTTGATTCACCTTCATCATCCGTAATCTTCATTTCGCTTGAGCGACGGAAGTTATAGCCTGCTGCGATATAGATATTATAACCTAACAGAAGATCGCCTCCCACTGCCAGATGTTTGATAAATCCCTTATCCCATTTGTTTAATCTTGAGAGTGTGGCGGACAAGCGCAAAGGCGATCCGATAAGCCGCTTGCTAACACCAATCTGCAAGTCAAGTGGAATGCGCTCGAACTCATCCTCATAGGCTTTAATCTGTCCTCCCAGATTCTTGGCAACAGCAGCCACAGACCATCCTTTTTCTTCGTTATAGTAATGAATGCCGAGGTCGAAACCTACTGCTGCAGAAGAATAACTGCCCAAAGTTGACGAGATGAATCGGGCAGTGATACCACCATATATATGCTTGCCCAATTGATAGGCAAACGAGCCGGCCAAAGCTATATCCCTAGCAGAGAAATCACCTTGCTGAACATTGTCTTCAGTAACCTCCTTCATCTTTCCATAGTCCATGTATTGAGCAGAAACGCCCCAAGTGCCTTTCTTTTTCAGGGCCTTCACAAATGAAGCAGAACCAGTCTTGGCTCCCTCCATATAGGTCATGTAGTTCAGATTTATACTTTTATCCGATACTCCGCAGATGAGAGCTGGGTTATGGAATATCAGGGTGGGGTCGTCGTCTGTCAGAGTGATGTTGTCACCTCCTAATGCGGCAGAATGAGCACTCACGGGCAGTCGCAAGAAGCTGTATACCTCCTGGCTCTCCTGTGCTCTGCTCACAAGAGCAGAAAGGATGAATATAACAACAAAAACACTTTTTTTCATCTAATAATCTCTAAAACCGGTGCAAAGATAACAATTAATTCTTAATTTATTTGTACCTTTGCCAAATAATTAACGTAGCATAGCAGATTTTATTGCGCAGATAATGGAACAAAAGAAGACACAACGTGCTGATATGGAACAGCGACGAACCACAGGATTTCTGTTGGGTCTTATTTTTGTTTTGTCTCTTTTCTACGTTTCGTTAGAGTGGAACTCGTCCGATGTTGTTGATGATATCGACCCCATTGATCTTGACGAACTGACACATGAAAGCGAATTGGTGCCTATGTCCAATGAGGAGGGGACCACTCAGTTAGAGGAGCGTCAACAGGTGGAGCAGGCTGAGCAGTTGAACGTGGTCGACGATGATGTGGAGATTGTACAACCCGATGAACAATTGGAGGGAGAAGGCGAAGACGAAGGTGAAGGTGAGGATGACGAAACGCTTCTAAAGGAAATGCAAGAAGACGATAAGGCGTTAGCCTCCCTGAATGTTGACCCAAATAACCCTCTTAATTTCCATGTTGTTGAGGATCTTCCTCAGTATCCTGGTGGTGCAGTCGAGTTTATGAAATGGCTCTCTAAGAATCTCACTTATCCCTCGCAGGCTCGCAGTCGTAAGACACAGGGTAAAGTGGTGGCAGTCTTCTATGTCGAGAAGGATGGCTCTATTACGGGCGTCAGTGTCACCAAATCTCTCTCACCAGAATGTGACAATGAAGCGCTTCGTGTATTGCGTAAAATGCCCAAGTGGCAACCAGGCATCCAGAATGATAAGCCATGTCGTACTAAGGTATGTATTCCCATCGTGTTTAAATTATAGCTAAAGATATGAAACAACTTACTTCCGATGAAATTCTGCAAAAGGTCAATGATTTTCTCGATCATCTGCCTTACGATCGCCGTCCGGCATCGCTCTATGAACCTGTTAAGTATGTCCTCTCTTTGGGAGGCAAGCGCATTCGCCCTGTTCTCATGCTGTTGGGGTATAACCTTTGGTGCGAACAGCCTGAGGATATCCTCATGACAGCTTGTGGTATTGAGACTTATCATAACTACACGCTGCTTCATGATGACCTGATGGATAATGCCGATTTGCGTCGTGGTCATGATACTGTACATCGTCGTTGGAATGCCAATACAGCCATTCTTTCTGGAGACTCTATGTTGGTACTGGCCTACGAACGTGTGGCTCAAGTTCCTGCAGATAAATTGCGTTCTGTTCTCGATCTCTTCACCGTTACTGCTTTGGAGATTGGAGAAGGGCAGGAGTATGATATGTCGTTCGAGACGAGAATGGATGTCACGGAAGAAGAGTATATTGAGATGATTCGTCTGAAGACCTCCGTACTATTGGCATGTGCCTTAAAGATTGGTGCCATTTTGGCTGGTGCTCCTCAGGCAGATGCTGATCGTCTTTATCGCCTGGGCGAACAAATAGGTTTAGCATTCCAATTACAAGATGACTTGCTCGACGTCTATGGTGATCCCGCTGTGTTTGGTAAGGCTATTGGCGGAGATATCACTAGCAATAAGAAGACATATATGCTTATCAATGCTGCTCTGCGTGCCAATGCACAACAGCGAGCAGAGTTAGATCGTTGGATACTCGCCACCAATTTTGACCGAGCTGAAAAGGTCGCTGCTGTGACTCGTCTTTATGATGAAATAGGTATCCGTCAGCTTTGTGAGGCTAAAATCAATTATTATTTCGAACTAGCTCGTCAGACACTTTCTCAAGTTCAGGTACCAGAGGATCGTAAACAAGCCCTTAGTGCCTATATGGACGAATTGTTGCATCGCGATAAATGAAGTATATCGATACACATTGTCATTTGGATGGCGAGGAGTTTAATGACGATCGTGAGACCGTTGTGCAGCATGCCCGAGAGGCCGGCTGTACAAAGATCTTTCTGCCTGCTATTGATACGAAATCTTGTCAGTCGGTACTAGATGTCTGTGCCCATTATCCCGACTATTGCTATCCCATGCTAGGCCTCCATCCAGAAGAGGTGCGTGGTGATTGGCGAGAGCAACTGGCATCTTCAATATTCCATCATCCATCATCTATTGCTATAGGCGAAGTTGGTCTTGATTTCTATTGGAGTCGTGAATTCGAACAGGAGCAGTTAGAAGCTTTCGAAGAGCAGGTTCGCTGGTCTGTAGAAACGCGCCTTCCACTCATGATACATTGTCGCAAAGCTCAAAATGAACTAGTCAGTATATTAAAAAGGTATTGGGATGACCTTCCTGGTGGGGTATTCCATTGTTTTACTGGTAATGAGCAGGAGGCTCGCCAACTATTGGAGTTCCCACGTTTTGTGTTGGGTATTGGTGGGGTTTTGACATTTAAAAAAAGTCATCTGCCAGAGGTGTTGCCTGCCATAGTGCCCTTAGATCGACTGGTGCTTGAGACAGATGCTCCCTATATGGCTCCTGTTCCACAGCGAGGTCAGCGCAACGAACCATCTTTTGTCCGGCATATCATTACCCGTTTGGCTGAGGCGTATAGGGTTAGTGAGGAAGAAGTTTGTGAGAAGACAAATCGTAATGTAGAAAGGATTTTTGGCCTTAAAGCATAATTTTTTCAGATTTCACTTTTCATTTTTCATTTTTTTTTGTAACTTTGCAGCCGCAAATCGCAAAGGAGAGGTGCTCGAGTGGTTGAAGAGGCACGCCTGGAAAGCGTGTAGCCGGCAAAACTGGCTCGCAGGTTCGAATCCTGTTCTCTCCGCATTTCCTTTATTATTTTGCAACACTCTTATCTGAACATAGAGAATATAGCCCGTAATACGGATGATGTGGAGTATCATCCGCTAAGTCCCTTCTTGCCTGAAAATGCAAAGGTTCTGTTCTTGGGTAGTTTTCCACCTCAGCGCAAACGATGGTGTATGGATTTCTATTACCCCAACTTTATCAACGACCATTGGCGCATTGAGGGGCAACTCTTTTTTAGCGACAAGAACTACTTTGTAAACTTCGAGAAAAAATGTTTTAAGCTGGATGAGATTGTTGAGTTCTGTCAACAACAGGGCCTGGCATTTTTCGATACATGTTCTGCAGTTCGTCGTTTACAGAATAATGCCTCAGATAAATTTCTAGAGGTGGTGGAGCCGACGGACATCTTTGCCCTTTTTCAGCAGTTGCCCCATCTCCGCTTCGTAGTTACTACTGGTGAGAAAGCTACAGAAACCATTTCCACTTCACTTAAGATCCCAGTTGTTCCTAAAGTCAATACTTATGTTGACATTCCTGATATATTCAATCATGATGGGAAACTGATAAGTCTCTATCGTCTCCCTTCTTCTTCACGTGCCTATCCTTTGTCATTTGAAAAGAAGGTTGAGGCTTATCGACAAATGTTCCAATTGCTCTAAATTATTTATGAATCAGAAATACGCATTATTTTTCGATATCGATGGCACACTTGTGAGTTTCAAGACGCATGAGATTCCACCTTCCACTATTTTTGCGCTCACTCAGGCTAAGGCTAATGGGTCTCACGTCTATATTGCCACAGGTCGCCCACCTATTATTATAACTAATTTAGGTGCTATTGAACATCTAATTGATGGATATATCACTACCAATGGTGCCTTGTGCTTTGTTGGCGATGAGTTGGTTAGCTGCCAGACTATCCCTAAGGACAACGTGATGACTTGTGTTGATGATTCGCTGGCAAAAGGATACAGCCTAATTATTGTAGGACGTAAGGATGTCGCCGTCTTAGACCCTAAGGGGGATGTTGATCGTATCTTTCGTCAGATGCTGGCTGTTAAGAATCTCGACAAGGCTTCACCGCTTGATGTCGTGCTACAGCAAGATGTTCTCCAGTTGACACCCTTCTTCCCTGCAGATTACGAGTCAGAATTGATGTCTCGTATGCCTCAGTGTGTATCAGGACGCTGGCATCCTGAGTTTACCGACATCACCGCCAATGGGGCTGATAAGGGTAAGGGTATTCTGGCAATGGCACATCATGAAGGATTCGATCCCAGTCGTACAATGGCTTTTGGCGATGGTGGCAACGATACCTCGATGATTCTCCAAGCAGGCATTGGCATCGCTATGGGCAATGCTATCGACGAACTGAAACAGCAAGCAGATTATGTCACGACCTCTGTTGATGACAATGGCATCCTTAATGCCCTTCGCCACTTTAAAGTGATTTAGTCTTTTATTGTTGGATATTTGCGTGTCCAACCATCCCAGCGGAGACGCATCACACCAAAGAAGGCTTCGCCAAAGATTCCACCGGACATTTTTGAGACACCTTCACGACGATTGACAAAAATAACAGGTACCTCTTTAATCTTAAAACCAATCTTATAGGCGGTAAACTTCATTTCAATCTGGAATCCATAACCCTTGAAACGTATCTTGTCGAGTTCTATGGTTTTAAGCACACGACGCTTATAACACTTAAAACCTGCTGTGGTGTCGTGAACCTTAAAGCCAGTGATGATGCGTACATATTTAGAAGCAAAATAAGACATCAGCACACGTCCAATTGGCCAGTTGACAACATTGACACCACTGACATAGCGAGACCCAATAGCCACATCATAGCCCTCATCAGCACAAGCAGAGTAAAGGCGTGGCAGGTCGTTAGGGTCGTGACTGAAGTCGGCGTCCATCTCGAAGATATACTCGTAGTCATGTTCTAGTGCCCATTTGAAGCCTGTTATATAAGCAGTGCCAAGTCCTTGCTTGCCACTACGCTCAAGAATGAAGAGACGATCAGCGAACTCATCTTGTGCTATCATGCCCTTGACGATAGTTGCGGTGCCATCGGGTGAGCCATCATCGATGACCAAGATATGAAAACACTTTTCCAGTCCGAAAACGGCCCGGATAATTTTCTCGATGTTCTCTTTTTCGTTATACGTTGGAATGATAACGATACAGTCGCTTGCGTGCGTCATTTTTTATGATTCTGCTTCTATTTTTCTGCAAAGTTATAAAAATATTGAGAATAGACAATTGAAAATTGATATTTTTTAGTAATTTTGCCCACGAATTCGTATGAATATACATGATTTGCTGAAAATATATGCCAAGTCGGCTCAAGTAAGAGCATTGGCAGAAACATTGGGGAAAAAGTCGGTGAAGACCATTTTCCTCGAAGGACTTATGTGTTCCTCGGCTCCGATGGCGTTTGCTGCACTAGTTTTAAACGGTCAAAAGTTAAAAGCCAATTGTACACTTTTCATCCTGCAAGATGCTGAAGAGGCTGGTTATTTCTACCATGATTTGGTTCAGTTACTAGATGATAAACAGGTGCTGTTTTTCCCCTCGAGTTACCGACGTGCTATCAAATATGGTCAACGTGATGCAGCCAATGAGATTCTTCGTACTGAGGTTCTGTCCAAACTCTCAACTCTCAACTCCAATCTTTCAACTTTTGTTGTTTCATATCCTGAGGCTTTAGCCGAACTGGTTATTTCTAAGAAACAGTTTGATGAAAGGACACTGGTGATGCATCAGGGTGATGTGCTGGATGTGAATACCACACTAGAGAGTCTGCGCTCGCTTGGCTTTCGTGAGGTAGATTATGTGTATGAACCAGGCCAGTTTGCTCTTCGTGGCAGTATTCTTGATGTTTATAGCTATAGTTCGGAATTCCCATTTCGTATAGATCTGTTTGGTGATGATATCGATTCGATTCGAACCTTTGAGGTGGAAACGCAATTGTCAAAAGACAAATGCGAGCAGGTGGAAATCGTACCAGAATTGGGATTGACTGAAACGGAAAAGGTCCCTTTTCTCTCGTTCCTACCTGATGACACAATGCTTGTAGCTAAAGACTTTTTATATGTACTTGATGCTATCGATCGTACTTATCAGGAAGGCTTCTCGCAACAGGCTATGACTGAACGGTTAGAAGGTGCAACTGAGATGGAAGAACAGGCTATCCGTATGGAGATGCAGAAAGATGTGCAACTGATTAGTGGTCAAGCCTTTGCACGAGATATGGTTGAATTTCGCAGAATAGAGATAGGACATCGACCCTCAGGTTTACCTGATGCCACTCTTGCTTTCAATATCTCGCCACAACCTTTGTTCCATAAGAACTTTGACCTCTTGCAACAGTCTCTGGAGCAATATTTGGCTGATGGTTATCGTCTTTGCATTCTTGCAGACAGCAAGAAGCAGTTGGATCGCCTGAAGGATATTTTTGCAGAGAAGGGAACGGTCATGTTTGACTCTGTTGAAAAGACTCTCCACGAAGGTTTTGCGGATAACGACCTGAAACTATGCGTCTTTACCGATCACCAGATATTCGACCGTTTCCATAAGTACAATCTGCGTTCAGACAAGGCTCGAAGTGGCAAGGTGGCTTTGACGCTGAAGGAGATCCAACAGTTTGAGGTTGGCGACTATGTTGTACATATCGATCATGGAATAGGTAAGTTTGGTGGACTGGTGCGTATGCCTCAGGGGGATGGCTACCAGGAGATGATCAAAATTATGTACGAGGGTGGGGGAGCTATCTATGTTTCTATCCATGCTTTATATAAGGTATCGAAATATAAGGCACAAGAGAGTGGTGAACCACCTCGGTTGTCGCATCTTGGTACAGGACAGTGGGAACGCATGAAGGAGCGCACAAAGCAGAAACTGAAAGACATTGCTCGCGATCTTATTAAATTATATGCCACACGCAGACAACAGAAAGGTTTTGCCTATTCGCCGGATTCGTTTATGCAACACGAATTGGAAGCCTCGTTCCTCTACGAGGATACTCCTGACCAGTTGAAGGCCACCAACGACGTGAAAGCTGATATGGAGCAGGCTCGCCCTATGGATCGTTTGGTGTGTGGCGATGTGGGCTTTGGCAAGACTGAAGTTGCTGTTCGAGCTGCTTTTAAGGCTGCTTGTGACTCTAAACAAGTGGCTGTGCTAGTACCTACTACAGTGTTGGCTTATCAGCATTTTCAGACATTCTCCTCACGACTTAAAGACCTGCCTGTAAGGGTGGAATATCTCTCGCGAGCCCGCAGTACCAAGAAAACAACAGCTATTCTGAAAGATTTGGCTGATGGAAAGATTGATATCTTGATTGGTACACATAAACTGATTGGTAAGAGTGTTAAGTTCAAAGACCTGGGCCTGCTTATTATAGACGAAGAGCAGAAGTTTGGTGTGTCGACCAAAGAGAAACTACGTCAGTTGAAGACCAATGTCGATACCCTTACTATGAGTGCCACGCCTATCCCGCGAACTCTTCAGTTCTCGCTAGTAGGTGCTCGCGACCTGAGCATCATCCAGACACCGCCCCCTAACCGCTATCCCATTCAGACTGAAATACATACCTTTGGCGCTGAGATTATTGCCGATGCCATCAATTTCGAGATGTCACGTAATGGTCAGGTATACTTCGTTAATCCGCGTATCAGCGACCTGACGCGCATCAAAGAGATGATTCAGAAATATGTGCCAGATGCCCGTATTGCGGTGGGGCATGGACAGATGAAGCCTGATGAACTAGAACAGATCATTTTCGATTTTCAGAACTATGACTATGATGTGCTGCTGTCTACAACCATTGTTGAAAATGGTATCGACATACCTAATGCCAATACCATCATCATCAATGGTGCCCATCGTTTCGGACTCTCTGATCTCCACCAGATGCGTGGCCGTGTAGGTCGAGGTAATCGCAAGGCGTTCTGTTATCTGCTGGCCCCTCCCTTAGCAGACTTGCCACAAGAGAGTCGGCGTCGATTGGAAGCGCTGGAACAGTTCAGCGATCTTGGCTCAGGCATTCATATCGCCATGCAGGATCTCGATATCCGTGGTGCAGGCAATCTATTGGGAGCTGAACAGAGCGGCTTTATTGCTGATTTAGGCTATGAGACCTATGTGAAGATACTGCAACAGGCAGTGGTGGAAATTCATAATGAAGAAGCACCTCGAGAGACGAGAAACCTTAGTCCTGCCAAGACGCTCTCTCTCTCGAAAGGACTTGGGGAGACTTCCTTTGTTTCCGACTGCTCCCTCGAAAGCGACTTGGAGATGTACTTCCCTGACCAGTATGTGCCAAGCGATTCAGAGCGCATGCTACTTTACCGAGAACTCGATGGCTTACAGACTGACGATCAGTTGCAGGCTTATCGTAAACGATTGGTAGACCGTTTTGGCAAGGTGCCACATGTAGGCGAAGAACTGATGCAGGTCGTGCCTTTACGTCGTTATGGTAAGTCATTGGGTTGTGAGAAGATTGTATTGAAGCAAGATAAGATGACAATGTTCTTTGTATCCAATGCCACCAGTCCTTTCTACCAGAGCGAGGCTTTCGATCGTATCCTGCAGTTTGTTGCCACCAACCCACGTCGCTGCAATTTCCGTGAGGTCAATGGCAAACGCTCGATGGTCATTAGTGATGTTTCCACTGTTGGAGCAGCAGTCCAGTTGTTGGCACAAGTTTAAGTTTATAAAGTTTCTGAAGTATAGGTTCGTCAAAATGGCATATATTTATGTCATTTTGACATCTTTTTATACTTTGGCATCGAACTTGCGATATAGAGGGTGAAAGCCGTAAGGCAATCGGAAAATAAACAACATGTATAACAATTAAAAATAAAATTAGGAGGTAACGATTATGATGCCAATGATGAGAACAAACAACTGGATTCCTGCCGTGTTCAACGACCTGTTTTACAACGACGTGATGCCAAAGACCAACTGCACGGCTCCTGCTATTAATGTGAAGGAGAACGACAAGGAATATATTGTAGAACTGGCTGCTCCAGGCATGAAGAAGGAAGACTTCAATGTACATATCAACGACGAAGGCAACTTGGTTGTCAAGATGGAGAGCAAGCAGGAATCAAAGGAGGAAGATAAGAACACGCGCTATCTGCGCCGTGAGTTTAGCTACTCGAAATATGAACAGACACTGATTCTGCCTGATGATGTGAAAAAGGAGGACATCTCTGCTAAGGTAGACAATGGCGTGTTGACTGTTGAATTGCCTAAAATGGTAGAAGAGAAGGTGAAGTTGTCGCGACAGATAGATATCGCATAAAAGGAGGATTAAGAAACCCCATCCCAAATATGGATGGGGCTTCTTTTTTTTGTATTACTACTTATCTAGTTCTGCCAGATTGTTGGCAATCATCTCGTCGGTAACAGTGTAGTTCTGCAGGTCGCCCTTGATAAATGCTTCGTAGCTTGGCATATCGATGAGTCCGTGACCAGAGAGGTTGAAGAGGATGACCTTCTCTTCGCCGGTCTCCTTGCACTTGTTGGCTTCACGGATGGTGGCGGCAATGGCATGCGTGCTCTCAGGAGCAGGGATGATACCCTCGGTGCGTGCGAACAGCATACCAGCTTCGAAGGTCTCGAGTTGAGGAATATCGACGCCATGCATGTAGCCGTCCTTGATGAGCTGGGAGATAATCATACCTGCACCATGATAGCGCAGACCGCCAGCATGGATGTTGCTTGGCTTGAAGTTGTGGCCCAGTGTGTACATGGGCAGCAGCGGGGTGTAACCAGCCTCGTCGCCGAAGTCGTAGCGGAACTGTCCGCGGGTCAGCTTAGGACAGCTGTCTGGCTCGGCAGCAATGAACTCAGTGTGGCGTTCGCCGCTCAGGTTGTGACGCATGAAGGGGAACGAGATACCACCGAAGTTAGAACCACCACCGAAGCAGCCAATCACAATGTCGGGATATTCGCCTGCCATCTGCATCTGCTTCTCAGCCTCAAGACCGATGATGGTCTGGTGCAGACCTACGTGGTTGAGCACAGAGCCCAGCGTATATTTGCAATTGGGTGTGGTAGTAGCCAGCTCTACAGCCTCAGAGATAGCTGTACCCAGCGAACCACTGTGTGTGGGATCCTTCGTCAGGATGTCCTTACCAGCACGTGTCGACATAGAAGGCGAACCCTCAACGACAGCACCAAAGGTACGCATGATGCTTGAGCGATAAGGCTTTTGTTGCATGGTGATCTTCACCTGATAGACGGCGCAGTCAAGACCATAGATCTTGGCAGCATAGCTCAGGGCAGCACCCCACTGACCGGCACCAGTTTCGGTTGTGACATTCTTGGTGCCTTCCATCTTGGCATAGTAGCACTGGGGGAGGGCAGAGTTGATTTTATGTGAACCCAGAGGGTTGGTTGATTCGTTCTTGAAATAGATATGGGCGGGTGTGCCAAGTGCCTCCTCGAGGGCGTAGGCGCGCACCAATGGTGTAGAACGATAGTACTTATACTTCTCGAGTACGTCCTCAGGAATGTCTATCCAACGGTGCTCCGTGTCCAGTTCCTGTACGCAGCATTCGCGTGGGAAGATGTGTGCCAGGTCGTCGACACCCAAGGGCTGCTTTGTAGCCGGATGGATGGGCGGCATGGGCTTGTTGGGCATGTCGGCCTGAATGTTGTACCACTGTTTGGGAATCTCGCTCTCTTGGAGGATGAATTTCTTCTGTTTCATAACTCTTAATTTTAAAAGTTGTTTATTATTTATTTCATGTACACGTACAATATATGAAAAGAGGCCTGTCGTAAGAACGGCAGACCTCTTTGTGCTTTTATCTCTTTACTCCACACACGGGTAAGCGCCTCACGACTGTTTCTGTCTTGAGCGCCACCACCAATATGTAAAGTTACGATTTGTCATAATTTCAACGTTTACGGCTGCAAATTTATAGCATTTTCCCGAAACGTCCAAATAAAATGGCAGAAAAATGCGATATGCCATTGATTTTTTGTAATTTTGCAACCGATTATGACCATAATAGCTGTTGTTTTAGGATATTTTGCCCTGCTTTTCGTATTTAGCAGGTGGACGGGCAGAAAGGCTACCAATCAGACTTTCTATCGTGCCGATCGTCAGTCACCCTGGTATATGGTGGCTTTTGGTATGATAGGAGCTTCGATCTCGGGGGTGACATTTGTCAGTGTGCCTGGTATGGTATTAATGACCGATATGACCTATCTGCAGATGTGTATGGGATTTATCTTAGGTTATGCGATAGTGGCTTTTTTACTTTTGCCCCTTTACTATCGGTTGAATCTGACATCTATCTACGGCTTTTTGAATCAGCGTCTTGGGCGTCGGTCTTATAAGACGGGAGCGTCGTTCTTCTTGTTGTCAAAGATGCTGGGGGCTGCTGTTCGTTTCTATGTTGTATGCATCATTTTGCAGCGTTTTGTGTTTGAACCTCTGGGCATTTCTTTTGCGGTGACGGCAGTGTTGCTGGTGCTTTTGATATGGCTCTATACCAGACGGGGTGGTATAAAGACGCTGGTATGGACGGACTCATTGCAGACTCTTTGCCTGTTTACTGCTCTTCTCCTTATTATATATAAGGTGGCATCTGGTATCCATTTGACAATGGGTGAAGCTGTTGATGTCATACGAAATAGTGAGTTGTCGCGTGTGTTTGTTTTTGACGACTGGATGTCAAAACAATATTTCTGGAAACAATTCCTGAGTGGCATCTTTATTGTGTTGGTTATGACGGGTGTAGATCAGGATATGATGCAGAAAAATCTGACCTGTAAGACCTTGCGAGGGGCTCAGAAGGATATGTGTTCATACGGAGTGGCCTTTCTGCCAGCCAATTTGCTCTTTCTGTCGCTTGGCGTACTGCTGACATTGTTTATGCAGCAAAACGGAATGACATTGCCTGCAAATGGTGACGAACTGTTGCCGATGTATGTCTCGCAAGCTGGTACATTCGTGTTGGTGCTCTTCGTTCTAGGTATTGTGGCAGCCTCCTTTTCAAGTGCAGACTCTGCTTTGACATCGCTGACCACCATTTTTTGTGTAGACATCAAGGAACGTGTGGCTGATGAAAAGCTACGTAAGCGAGTACATGTTGCCATGTGTGGGCTCTTTGTGTTGTTTATCCTGATATTCCGAGCAGTCAACTCCACCAGTTTAATAGATGCGGTTTATATCATCGCTTCTTACACCTACGGTCCGTTGTTGGGCTTGTTTGCCTACGGACTGCTTACAAAGCGGTCTGTGAATGATGCGATAGTGCCTTATATCGCTGTGGCATCACCTTTGCTCTGCTATGCTATCGATTGGGGAGCAGGGCAGATGACTGGCTATCATTTCGGCTATGAGTTGCTGATTCTGAACGGATTTCTTACGTTCTTGGGACTCAGGTTGACTAGTCGCTGCTGATTCCTCTCAGTTTATCGAAATATTCTTTGGGTTGACAGCCCATGACGCGTTTGAACGAGGTGGCAAAGTATTTGGGGTCTCTGAATCCTACATGGTATGCAATGTCGCTCACTCGGAGTTCCGGATTTTCCTTTGCCATTTTACAGGCGGCCTTGATGCGGGTGTCACGAATGAAACTTGAGACATTCATTCCCGTCAGCTGACGCAATTTGTTATAAAGTGTGCTGGCACTGATATGCATATCGGCAGCAAAGGCGTCGCGGTCATAGTCTGAATCAATCATGTTTTCTTCTATGCACTTGATGGCTCGATTCATGAATTCACGTTCGCTAGGTGTCAGATTGTCTGTCGGCTCACTGTTTTCTGTCTCCGTTGACAGATTGCTTGCCTCTGGCTGTATGCGCTGGCGATTTGCTATCATGTTGTCAATGCGCAGTTGTAGATCGCTAAGTTTGAAAGGCTTGTGGATAATATCATCGGCGCCCTTCATGAGTGCTTGGCGGTCGTCTTCTTCCTGTACCCTGGCAGTAATGAGAATGACGGGCAGGTGTTGCAGGTTGGAGTCTTGCTTGATGCGTGTAGTCAGTTCGTAACCGTCCATTTCAGGCATCATGACATCTGATACAATTATATCGAACGGATTTGATTGGATGATTTCAAGCGCTTCTCGTCCATTGTTTGCTGTCATCACATTGTAGTGATGGTGTAGCAGCTGCTTCATCAGCATGAGCAGTTCCTTGTTATCTTCCACTAACAAGATACGTGAGGCATTCTCATCGGTTGTTTCCATGACTTCTTCCACAATATTCTCCACTTGAGGCAGATCGGCAATGACGTGTTCCGGTATTTCAAAGGAAATCTGGTTCTTTTCATCAATTTCAGATGGCATAAACGCCTCTTTGTGAATGGGCAGGTCGATTGTGAATACCGTGCCTTCACCTACTACGCTCGTACAATTAATACCTCCTTTATGAAGATATACAAGATCTCGTGTCAAAGCCAGTCCCAAACCGGTACCGTAGGTTCTGTTCTTGCGGTATTCACCATCATAAAAACGGGTATACAGGTGTTTCATTTTTTCTGGAGGGATTCCTACACCAGTGTCGGTAATATGGATGATGACATGATCGAAACGTTTATTGGTATTGACTTCTACTGTGACTCGTCCTCCTTTGGGTGTATATTTAACGGAGTTGGAAAGCAGATTAAAGATAATCTTGTCTAGCTTGTCGGTATCAATCCAGCCCAGCATGCTTTCTGGTTTACATTCTATGCTGAAAGTAAGCTCTTTCCGGTCCATCAATGGCTGGATACTTCGGGCTGTCTCTCTGATATACTGCATCACATCACCATTGCTTACCAGCAACTTTAGTTCGCCTGCTTGCGACTTGCTCGTCTCCAATATCTGTTGCAGTAATCGAACGCTTCTTTGAATATTCAGCTCCATCAGATCATACTCTTTTTGTCCTCCAGGATATTTTTTCTGAAGATTGGAAACAGATGCTGAAAGGATGGTAAGTGGGGTGAGTAGTTCGTGGGTGATATTTGTGAAAATAAAACTCATTCGCAACTGGTTTTTGATGCGAGTGCTGCGCTCATATAGCCATCGTCCTATGATAAAACTGAGTATCATAAGGACTACAGTCCCGAAAAAGAAGAGGTCTACAGTTTTCATTTTACTCTATTTTGATTGCGAAGATAGAATATTTCTTCCAATTTTAGAGAAATATTTGGTGAAAAAATGTAAAAACGCCTAATTTTAGTTTGAAAATCGTGAAATTTAGTTCAAAATTTAGCAAAATACCGAATTTTAAACCTTTTATCTTGATTTGTGAACCTTTTTATAACAAGAATACATTATCTTTGCAACAGTTAAAGTTAATGAGCGCATTATTTAACTAAGCTGTGAGTAAGATTCTACTTCTGAAAACATTTATGAGATTTTTTAATGGTTAAGGTTTATGGTTGATTAATTTAGTTTTTTTTGAAAAAGCCCCGCTGTGAAGCGAGGCTTTTTTGATTGCTTATATTTTTTTTGTGGGTCTAGGACTCTAGCAGATAGCGCTCGGCCTCGATGGCTGCTTGGCAACCAGTTCCGGCAGCACTGATAGCTTGTCGATAGGTGGGGTCGGCACAATCGCCTGCAACAAAGATTCCTGGTAGTTTAGTGCGTGGCGTTCCTTCTATCTTCTTCAGATAGCCCGTCTCATCCATATCAAGCCATTTCTTGAATATATCTGTGTTTGGCTTGTGGCCAATAGCCAGGAAGAAACCATCAATCTGAATATCAACCATCGTCTCGTCAGCTTCCCCCTTGCGCTTTACCAGATGTGCTCCTTCTACACCATTTTCACCAAAGAGTCCGATGGTGTTGTGTTCGAACAGGATTTCGATGTTCTCACGCTCTCTGACGCGTTGCTGCATGACTTGTGAGGCACGGAGGAATGGCTTGCGAACGATCAGGTATACTTTCTTGGCCAGTCCGCTCAGGTAGAGAGCGTCTTCGCAAGCAGTGTCACCGCCACCTACTACTGCCACCGTCTTCTTGCGATAGAAGAATCCGTCGCAAGTAGCACAGGCTGACACGCCTTGTCCGTTGTATTTGCGCTCATCGTCCAGTCCCAGATACTTGGCTGAAGCTCCTGTGGCAATAATCACAGTGTCGGCCTCTATCTCCGTTCCGTCATCTGCCCACAACTTATAGGGCTTCTGGGAGAAGTCTACTTTGGTGATGCTGCCATCGCGAATGTCTGTACCAAATCGTGCAGCCTGTTCTCTCAGGTCCATCATCATCTGATTACCGTCTACACCTTGTGGGTAGCCTGGGAAATTCTCTACCTCAGTGGTCTGAGTAAGCTGGCCACCTGGTTGTAGTCCGCAATATTCGATAGGGCTTAAGTTGGCGCGGCTGGCATATATGGCAGCAGTATAGCCCGCAGGGCCACTACCGATAATCAAACATTTAGTCTTTTCCATATATTATATATATAATAAGGTGTAAACACCTCTGTTTTGCCCTTTATTGATTGATCAGTTCTTCTATTTGCTTGGCGATGTTCTCAATTTTCTCGGTTGGCTCAAAGCGGGCAACGACCTGTCCCTTCTTGTTGACCAGGAATTTTGTGAAGTTCCATTTGATGTCATTCTTCTCCTTATAGTCAGGATCGGCCTTGGTGAGCATATCGTCAAGAATGTGAGCAATGGGGTGCTCCATGTCCCAGCCGGCAAAACCCTTTTGCTCCTGCAGGAACTTGTAAAGTGGCTCGGCATCGTCGCCGTTCACCTTAACCTTCTTGAAACGGGGGAACTCGGTACCGAAATTCAGTTTGCAGAACTCGTGAATAGATTCATCTGTGCCAGGGGCTTGCTGTCCAAACTGGTTGCAAGGGAAGTCGAGAATCTCAAAGCCTTGAGCGTGATACTGCTTATAGAGAGCTTCCAATTCGTCGTACTGGGGGGTAAAACCACATTTAGTAGCTGTGTTGACAATCAGCAATACCTCGTTGGCATACTCTTTCAGTGATACATCCTTACCTTTTCTGTCCTTGACAGAGAATTCATAAACTGTCTTCATTGTTTCTTTTATTAATTATGTGTTGTCTTATAAAGATTTCTATTTTCCCAACAAAGATACAATATTTCTGTGGGACTACCAAATATTTTATGATTTTTTGTGTAGATTGATTTAGGTCAACTTATTGAGCTTTCATTAAAATAAGTTTGGTTTTTAATGTCAATATTACACTATTATTCGTACCTTTGCATCGTCAAAAAGATAATGAATAACTTGAGAGAGAGTTATAATCATAGAGAAAGCAAGTAGGAAATGATGGAAAAGATAAAGACTGCGTGAGCAGTTGTTCAAAATCGGTTTAGTTAGTAGTTTAATGGTTAGTAGTTATTGAAAATCACCCTAACATCGTGCTGATGCAAGGGTGATTTCTTTTTATTACTTCAAGTTCCAATAGCTGTACGTGATGCTTTTTTCTACTTCCTCCTCGATATCATCGGGCAGATTGCAGAAGAAGTCGAGGCCGGTCAGCTCTTCCAGACGGTCGATGGTGATCGCGTAATTTCTGCGGCTGTCATTGGAATGGTCTTCATTTAGGTTTTGCACCCAATAGCCCATACCTTGCCACTTGCTGTTCTTACGGCTCAGCACAGCCATGAAGAAGAATTTCGGGACGGGAATGTGACTGGCATTCACACGCGTAGACTGATGGCTATTGCGGTTGACGTATTCCAAGATATATTTTGAGTCGTCAATGGTGCCACCCTTGCAGACGTATAGTGTATCCGACAGGTTAGCCCAGCTGCGAACATCTTCTTCCATCTTCTCCCAAAGTCCGGCATTGAATGCATTGTATTGTGGCTGCATATTGGTGATGTAGAAGGTCTGATAGTTACATTCCGTAGCTCTCAGACGGTCTGCCGACGGGCAAATATGTCCGTGGTCATAGCCCGAATATTTATAAGGGTCTTCTGCGAACTGGTATTGTGGCGCTAAATCAAGATCGTTCGGATACTGGCAGGATGGCGACAATGTGCCGTCGTTGGGAACGGTGTTGTTGGCACCGTATCGTAATACATTATAATCTTTGTTGTAATTGATGCTACTATACAGCTGATAGCAGCTCCAGCGCTGAGAGTTGAGTGAGGTGTCCCATTCCACGCTGTAGTTGACGCCCTCTGTTTGGGTGTTCTTGTTCAGTATAGCGCGATGAACTACTACCTGATTGTTGCCTCCCTTCAGTTTGGGAAACTCCAGTCGCCAACGAGCCTCCGAAGGTCCGGTCGTGTTACGATTGTTGTTGACGCTAGTCTTGGGCGTGTCAGGCTTGTTGTTGCGCTCAACGACAATATCTTCGCCGTCGCCACCACAGGCAGCCATAGTGATGAGCGTGGTGAGCAGGATAGTTAGTCTTGTAGCTTTCATAATAAAGTGATTTAGCGGTTTTGTGTTGTTTTTACACTCTGTAAGAGAGAGAAAAGAGACGCGACCACAGGCATATGCAACTACCCTGATCGCGTCTCAAATGTCTTGTTCGGCTTGAAATATCTTATTTCTTCGCAGCCTTACCGTAGCGGCTCATGAACTTATCAACACGACCAGCGGTGTCAACGAGCTTGCTCTTACCGGTGTAGAAGGGGTGAGAAGTGCTCGAAATTTCAATCTTTACCACAGGGTAAGTTTCGCCTTCGAATTCTACGGTGTCATTAGTCTTTGCGGTAGAACGCGAAAGGAACATATCGCCGTTGGACATGTCCTTAAACACGACGGGGCGATAGTTTTCTGGATGAATACCTTTTTTCATTTTTCTGTTAATTATTATAATGTTATTTGTCTATTGTGCATAAAAGCGGGTGCAAAGGTACGAAAAATTTTCTAACTGACCAAATTTCATGGCAGTTTTTTTTTTACTGACTTCGGCGATAGGGCATCCAGAGTGATTCTGATGCGACGATGCGACGATGCGACCATTGATTTCATAGAGTAATAATAAAAATAATAATGTAATAAATATTAATACATATACATTTTTAATATCTCTATAGGACTTGATGGTCGCATCGTCGCATCGTCGCATTTTCCTTCCTCTGACTTTCATGCCAGTAAACTTAGACTTTACTGGCATGAAAGTCCCACTTTACTGGCATGAAAATCCTTGCGCAAAGACAGTGATTCATTTGAATAAATAATTAAAGCCGCAGAGCTTTTGAAGGCACTGCGGCTTTAATATGATAGGGGTGAATAATTAATTTCCGTAAGTGATTGTGATGGAGCTTAGGCGAAGCTGTGTCCCACCTTTTGCTTCTGTGAAGTCATTGCAAATCAACACAGTGGATGAACTCAAACCAGAAAATTCAACCTCTGTATCACTATTTTTCTTAATAGTTACCTTTGAACCACTACTTTCTGCATAAGCTTGGTCATTGCCATTGTATTTCGTTCCTTGGTATGGAGTCGAAGTCGTAATAACAATCTTGCTTATTATCTTGCTGGATTCAATTTTTAATGTGTTTTTTGCATACATTCTAACAGAAGCATAGTCACCAGCATAATACTTAGGACCAGTAGATCCTTCACCCTTATCAAAAGTAAGCTTTGTGCCGTCAGAGAGTGTTGTGGTAGTAGCATCAGCCTTATCTGTGAAACCAAAAGAGGTTGCAGCTGCTGTGATGTCACCACTGCTTGCCTCACCACTACCGCCACCTTGTTCGCCGCCGCCGTCAACTTCAGGAGCTTGACCGTTAACGCTGACAAGGGTGCCATTATATGCGGGATTTGTAGTCTGAACAGTCTCGGGAGTGTTGCCTTTGTAGTTGACAAGCTTACCGCAGACGATAACTGTGGCACCTTTCGGAATCTTATAGCCAGCCTTCAGCTTTTGGCCGTTGGGAGCCAAGACACGGAATGCCTTGAACTTGTCTGCAGAACCAGCAGCGTCTACCATGTCGAATGTAGCATTCTTGTAGTTGTCGTCGGCAATCGTGCAATCATCGTCAGCAATACCCTTGACATAGTATTCCTCATTAGTAGCGGTCTGCCCGGTTTCCTGACACTTGGCAATAGCAGCTGCTACGTTAAACGGATCGGCTTCAGTACCAGTACCCTGTGGGCTGCCGGGAGTCGGTGTGTCACCACCGCCACCGCCGCCACCTTCAACCTCAGGTGCCTTGTCGTTGACGGTAATAAGTGTGCCGGTATTCTGAGCGGTCTCGGGAGTATTGCCTTTAAAGTTCACAAGGTTTCCACTGATGAGAACCGTTGCGCCCTTCGGAATCTTATAGCCTTCCTTGAGGTTTGCACCGTCGGGACCCTTGACACGGAAAGCAGTGAACTTCTCGGTAGCTCCCTCGGCATCAATCATGTCGAATGTGGCATTCTTGTAGCTGTCAACAGTGTAGTCTGCAGCCACAATACCCTTGACGAAATAGACATCTTTAGTAGCGGTCTCGCCAGTTTCCTTACACTTGGCAACAGCAGCAGCTACGTTGAACGGATCAGCCTGAGTACCCGTACCCTTGGCTTCGCCGGGACTCGGTGTGTCACCACCGCCGCCACCGCCGCCAGTTTCGCCGTTGACTGAATAGACGTAGGCTGAACCCTGAACAGTCTCGGGGGTGTTACCCTTGTAGTTGATGACCTTACCGCAGATGACAACGACGTCGCCCTGCTTGATGAAGTTGGCATCTGTCACCTTTTGGTTGCCAAGACCGGCAGCACGGTAAACGGTGAACTTGTTGGCCTTGCCGTCCACGTCGTCGGACATGGTGAACGTGGCATTGCCGTACTGGGCAGAAATGTCAGTCAGTTCTACAGCATAACCTTTGATGTACACTTCCTTTTCTGAAGGTGTGTCAGCACCCAGTCCACTGATGAATTCAAGAACACCAGCTACGTTGTACGGGTCTTTCTCGGTACCACTGCCGGCCGGGTCTATGACGTCAGTTTCGGGGGAGGGAGGAGGTACTACTTCTCCAAAGGGAGAGGGTACGTCCTCACAGCTTGTGAGTGTGAAGGCCAATAGGGCCGTCGCAATCAGATAATTAGCTAATCTTTTCATAGTCTGTATATTTTTTTATTATTGATATCTTGTGTTATTTATTTCGTTTCTCCATTAAGTGATACAATCTGGCTGCCCTGGGCATACTGCGGGGTGTTGCCTTTGTAGTTGACTACCTTACCCTTGATGATGACCTCGTCGCCAGTCTTGATGATCTTGGCATTCTTATCACTGAACTTCTGACCGTTGAGGCCTAAGCCGCGGTAGATTTGGAACGAACCCGTGGCACCGTCCAGACGGTCGGAAATCAGATAGGTGGCATTGCCGTAGGTTCCCTCGGTATCTATTTCAGAGATGCCGACGATGATGCCCTTGGTATAGACGTCCGTCGGTGACTGCTTGTCAGCTGCCAGTTTCTTGGTGTACTCAGTCACGGCGGCTACGTTGTACGGGTCAGCCTGAGTTCCGCTACCAGTTGGTGTGGCGACAGGAGCAGGCTCCGTGGTCGATGGCACGATGTCGTTGGCCGTTCGCATCAGAATCTGCCAGGTGTCGTTATAGCGGGTAGCAACACCCGTGATGTCGACAAGTCCCGTCGGCATGATCTCGTTGGCAAAGTCTGCATAGGTGCTGGTGCGCAGCACGACATTGCCGAGACCCTTGATGAGACGGTTGGCACAGTTGGCTGTCAGTGAGACGCTGCCGTCGCTGGGAGCAAAGACGGCTACACCGTCAGCTTCAGCCAGCTCGACGCCCTTCAGGGTTATCAGACGGCCGCAATCCCTGGCTATGACAAGGCTGTTGAGATTCCACTTCACTTCGATGGGGTCGACATACAATCCCTCGGTTTCAGGGCTGCCAGGCATCAGCAGGCGGTAGTGTTCCTGCCAGATGTAACGGCTCATGCGGCCTACCTGCGGGGTGGCGCCTTCCTTATTGGGATTGATGTAGAGCGTACCAATCTGCGGCTGCTTGCCATATCCGCCAATGTACAGTCCCTTGAGTTCGATGAGCACAGCCTGTCCTGAGGCGAACGGTCCGTAGAGTCCGCTCTGGCTGATGCTGATGCTGAAGGCACCCGTGTTGTCCTGTACATAGATGCTGTTATAGATGTTGCCGCCTTCGTCGTTACCGGTGACGATGCCCCTGATTTGCATGGGCTCCTTCACCTCGCGGAGGGTGTTTTGGGTAATCTCGGTTTTATAGAGCTCAAACACTTCGGCAATGGTCTTCAGGTTGGTGGCCTGAACGCTCAGGTTGCCATAGGGCGAATCACTGCCCGCCTCCCATGACGGTGCGTCCCAGTCACGGTCGTGGCACGACGTGGCCAGTCCGAGGACAGCCAGTGCGAAGAGAATATATTTCTTGGTCTTCATAGTTGCTTGCGTTTAATTACCATTTATAATAGAAATTTAGCATTCCGCTAATACCATAGACGTAGTACTTCTTCGGGTTGCGGTCGAACTTGTACACACGGGCATTGCCCACATCGCCGGTAGTGGTGTTGATAGAGTAGTTGCTGCGGCTCTGTTCGTAACCGCCGCTAACCATGTTCGTGTGGTTGAGCAGGTTGTTCACGCTCAGGTTGACACCGAACATGCCCTTCTTCATACGGATGGTCTTACCGATAGACAGGTCAAGCATGAAGCCGCCCTTGCCTTTCTCCTGGGCGATGGCGTCGGAAATGAGCACCTTGTCACCATTCTCGTTGACTTCGAAGACCTTCTCGGCAGCAATGCCGCTCTTCTCGTACGACAGCTGACGATTGTTCAGTGTAGAGCCGTAACGGTATGAGGGAGAGTAGTACAGATAGATGCGGTCGTAGTAGTTACCCTTGACGTCGATGAACCATCCCTTGGAGTTGTAGCTCAGCGTCAGGTTCAGGGCTGTCAGCGGCATGCCGCCCTCGCGCATGTTCTTATTATATACTATCTCATCGTGATAGGTTCCCTCGGTCGATTTCATGTAGCGCACGTTGGCGTTGTTCGTGTTCTTGGCCTCGCTGACAGTACCGATGGCCTTGATGCTGAAGGCAGAGTTAATCTTGAAGTTCAGACCCCATTCCACACCGTAGTAGGCTTTCTTCATACCAGTCATTGACACATACGAGAACGAGTTGGCATCGTCGTAGAAGAAGCACTGCCACTCAGTGACGTCCTTCAGATGGCTGTAGTAACCGTTGATGTTAGCCTTCAACCAGCTGGTTTCAAACATGTAGCCCAGCTCGGCACTGAAGACCTTCTCGTTCTTCAGGTTGGTCACGAAGTCGTTGTTAATCTCAGGCGATACGAAGGCGTTTTGTGCCTGTGGGGCTTTCAGCTCGTAACCTACACCCAACTGGATGGTGTTTCCCCAGCCCAGATTGTAGGTCAGACCGCCCTTCAAGCCACCGTCGAGGAACTTGGCCGTGCCGCTCTTGCCGTAAGAGCTGATGCCTAAAGCTTCTGCCACACCGTTGCGCATCTTACCGTCGCGCTGTATGGTCTGACCACCGATGCGGCCTGCCGCGAAGGCGTGCATGGCACCCTCCTTATAGCGAAGCGAACTCCACAGCTGGGCCTTGCGTACAATCAGGTTGTAGTCGTAGCCGAAACGGTCGCCTTCACCTATCAGACGGTCCTTGTCGTTCAGGTCGTAGTACAGCTGCGGGTCGCCCATGGTGTAAGTTCCAAGAGCATAGGTGTTGTAGTTGTGGAACATCTTGCCGCCCAGCAGGTCCTCCATGGTCTGGTAGTGTATACCAGTGTTGGTACCCAGCTGGATACCGCCGTTCACCGACATATTCTTGTTCAGGTCTCTGTTCAGCGTCGAGGCCAGTGTCAAGTTGAAGTTGTTGTTGTGCTTGGCCTGAATGTAGTACAGGGCATCACCTAAGGCGTGCATGTTGGCGTAATACAGACGGTCGAAGTTAATCTGAATGGCTCTGTCGCTGCCAGTCATATAGGCGTAGGCACGCCAGAAGTCACTGTAGCCGGCTTCGGTACGTCCGGCAGTGTCATCAGAATACCATACATCGTAGAAGCTCGACGGCAGGTTCTTCCAGTAGTCAGGCTGGGGATTCTCGCTGCCGTTGTAGTTCAGCTTTGTGCTCTTGTACCAAGAGTAGCGGCCGGTCAGCGAGGTGGTCAGCTTCGTCTTGTCGTCAATGGTCCAGTCCCAAGTCAGCATCATGGTGGGAGCGAAGTCGTTAATCACACGGGAGTTACGCTTCTTGCCGCCTTGGTAGCCCCAGTAGGGATTGTAGTGGCGGTCATTGGCCAGCCAATACATTTCGTCAGTCGAGGCACCCTGTCCTGCACGCTCCGTGGGGTTACCCCATGTCACCAGCGAGAGGGCGTGGTTGTCGTTCAGCTTCTTCTCGGCACCGAGGAAGTAGGAGAGTGCGTTGTAGAACGTACCTTCTACGTTTGACGTTGCCATGTTTGCCCAGCGATAGGTTAGGTTAGCCGAGAAAGCCCAGCCGTCAGGTCGCAGACCGGTGTTGATGGCGTAGATGCCGCGCAGGAAATAGTTCTGTCTGGCAACAGCTACTGATGCATATTGTCCTGTGGCCAAATGACTCGGACGGAAGTCGTAGTTGTTTGAACCACCCATGGCTGCCATCGAGAAGTTGTTGGCCTCGAAGGGCAACGTGGCTTCCCTGGAATTGTTAGTCACACGGTTCAGACCACCGACCAGCGAATAGCGGAACTGGCCGCTCTCCATGTCGTTCATCTGAACACCGTTAATGTAAATCTCATTGTACTTTTGGTTAAAAGCACGGTAGCGGAAGCGCATGGGACTAAAGAGGAATCCCACCTGCGAAGCGTAGATGTTTTGGTTCGACGAGATAATTGTCACATTCTGCGACATGTCGTTGTCCTCACCCAGTTGAGCTTCCGTGAAGGTGAAGGCTTGTTCGTTGGCAATGGCAGTTTCCTCTTTCTGCGTGGTTTCGTCAGTCTGAGCAAATGCCGTTGGCGCAATGCATAATACCATCACTAGTAATTTCAGCTTCTTCTGCATAAGATTAATTTTTGAGGTTTTTAATTATATTTGGTGCAAAGATAATGAATAAAATGAAAAAAACAATAGGTTTTTGCAACTTTTTTTTAAAAATCTTCGATTATCTCAAAAATATTCACTATCTTCGCCACAAAAATCTGAGACTATATGAAAAAACTATTATCAATTATCAGCATCCTGTTCCTGGTGGGAACAATGAATGCACTTGCTCAGGATCGTAAACTGAGCGCCTATGCCATCGGTTTCTACAATCTGGAGAACCTCTTCGACACTGAACACGATGAAGGTCACAACGACTACGAGTATTTACCCGATGGACGTAACAAGTGGACGGACATGAAGTATCAGCATAAGTTGCGCAACATGTCACGTGTATTGGCAGAGATGGGTACCGACAAATTGCCTTATGGCTGTGCTGCCATCGGCGTTTCTGAGGTTGAGAATGCCCACTGTCTGACTGACCTTTGTGAACAGGAGCCCCTGAAGGCCCGCGGTTTCCAGTTCTGTCATATTGAGGGTCCCGACCAGCGTGGTGTCGACTGTGCCCTGCTTTACAATCCAGCCATGTTTACCATCCGTGACGTTAAACTTGTACCTTATGTATATGAATTACAGGAAGACATTGACAAGGGACGTGCTACGCGTGGCTTCCTCGTTGTCAGCGGCACGCTGGCCAATGAGCATGTCACTATCATCGTCAACCACCTGCCCTCACGCGGTGCCACGTCGTACTACCGTGAACTGGGTGGCCGTCAGATTCGAGTCGTGAAGGATTCCCTACAGCAGGACGACCCCAACGTGAAGCTGCTCATTATGGGCGATATGAATGACGACCCGCGCGACAAGTCCATGTCTGAGGCTCTCGGCGCCCGCCGCGATATGAACGAGGTGGAAGAGGGCGGTTTGTATAATCCCTTCTGGAAGATTCACGATAGCGGTACGGGTACCTTAATGTATAATAATTCATGGAACCTGTTCGACCAGATTATCCTGTCGCGTAACCTCCTTGACCTTGAAGGTACGAAGAAGTACGAGACGCTGACGCTCTTCCAGCCCCAGATTTTCCGTCGTGAATATCTGTTCCAGCAGGAAGGCAAGTACAAGGGTAACACCAAGCGTACCACTGCCGGCGGTGTATGGCTCGACGGTTATAGCGACCACCTGCCTACGCTGGTCTATCTCGTTAAGGCGCAACAGTAAATAATTTAGCAGCGGACTTACACGGACGACTTGATAATTCGAAAAAAGTCCGCGTCAGTCCGCTGCAAAAAAATAGTTAATAATGACAATTATCGGAATCGCAGGCGGTACGGGCTCAGGTAAGACCACCGTCGTCAAGAGAATAGCCAGTGCATTGCCCCCGCACTGTGCTGCAGTAGTTCCCCTCGACTCGTACTATAACGATACGACAGGTATGACCGATGAAGAGCGTAGGGCCATCAACTTCGACCATCCTGATGCTTTCGACTGGAAGTTGCTGACAGAGCATATCAAGATGCTGAAGAACGGCCAGGCCGTGGAACAGCCTACCTATTCGTACCTCATTTCTAACCGTCTGCCCGAGACGGTTCATGTAGAGCCGAAACCAGTCATCATCCTCGAGGGCATCATGACGCTGCATTACAAGAAGTTGCGCGACATGATGGACTTAAAGATTTTTGTCGATACTGACGCCGATGTCCGTCTTATCCGTAATATCAGGCGTGATGTCGTTGAGCGTGGACGTACTGTTGATATGGTGCTTGACCGTTATGAGCGTGTTCTCAAACCCATGCACGACCAGTTTATCGAACCCACCAAGAAATTTGCCGATTTGATTATCCCTTGGGGCGGAGATAATCGCACCGGCATCCATATTCTGAAGACCTATATCGAGGGAATCGTCACCAATGTGTGATCAATGACCGAAATCTATCTTGTACGCCACGGTGAGACTGTGGACAATGCGCGCCAGATCATGCAGGGTCAGGTGCAGGGTGAACTTAACGACAAGGGTAGGGAACAGGCTGTGCAGGTGGCTGATCGATTGGCTTCCGTACATTTCGATGCTGTCATTGCCAGTGATTTGCGACGTGCCATTCAGACAGCAGAGATTATTGCTAGGCCACATGGCCTGTCCGTCACTACTACGCCCTTGCTGCGTGAACGTGATTGGGGTAGCTTCACAGGTCGTTACATTCCTGATTTGAGAGGTGTTGAATGGCCCGATGATATTGAGTCTGAAGAGCAGTTGCTTTTACGTGCGCGTGATTTCCTTATATATATAACGGCCACCTGGCCCGATAGTCGGGTGGTGGCCGTTGGTCATGGCATCATCAACAAAGCCATTCTGGCTATTTATGCCCAGTGTACGATGCGCGAGGTAGCTCGCATGCTCAATGCCGAGGTGCGCATCTTAACGATGTCCGCCGAAAGAGCGGCCTCCGCTGGCACTGCGGCCTCCACCGCCGCCGGAGTGACTACCGCCGCCACGGCTGAATGAACCGCTGCTGTGACTGCTGCTTCCACCACCACGACTGAACGATCCGCTACTGTGGCTACTGCCTCCACCACGGCTATACGAACCGTTGCTGTGGCTGCTGCCGCCGTACGATCTACCGTTGTTATGTGTTGCTGTCGACGGACGTGTACCGTATGATGACGGGCGAGTACCGTATGATGACGGGCGACTCTCATGTGTTGACGGACGTGTAGTCGTCGGACGTGTGCCGTGATTGGACGAATGTGTACCGGTCGTGCTGTTTGGGTCACGATAGCCGCCATAGGAACCACCGCCGCGTCCATTATTACCACCACGTCCGTTATTCCCATAGTTTCCGTGTCCTCCATGATTTCCGTTATGACGGTCGTTCACTGTGGTACGTGTTGAACTGTTACGGTGTCCTCCGTCGTGATGGTGTCCGTAATCGCCATGTCCGTGGCGGTCGTGATGGCGGTAGTCACCGCGGTTATAGCGGTCCAGCATGCCGAAGTGTGAGTGTCCAGGACGTCCATGATAGTGGTCACGATGGCCGTAGTAGTAGCCGTGTGCGCCATGACGGTGCCAGGCGTGTCCTCCGCGGTAGCTGGCGTAGAAGACCGGACGTCCGAAGTAGAAGAAGTCACGGTACGGATAGCGTGCATAGACGCCGAAATGCCAGTAGCCTGCATCCCAGTAGAGTGGACGGTAGAAGTACGTGGCGGCACGGAACAGCTCCCATTGCCAGTCGAGCAGCACGTAGCTCAGGTCCAGGTTGCGGCGCTCCCAGTATGTGCCATACACGTCGTCGTAGCTTGTCACACCCATCAGGTAGTCGAGGTTGATTTCATAGGCAGCCTCGTACTGCTCGTCCGTCAGGTTCAGCTCATAGGCCATCTTGTCCGTCAGGAACAGGGCCTCGTTCCTTGCCTGTTCGTAGCTCATTGCCTTGCCCGATGCTGCTATCGTCAGCATTGCTACCAGGGTCATCATTATCTTCTTCATAATTCTATAATTATAATTGTTCAACATCTAATTGTCTTTTCACGCTGCAAAATTATGAAGAAAAAGAAGCATACGGAAAGGATTTCCCCTAAACTCATCGGGGGAAATCCCTATTCCTATGATTTGACAAGTCGCGGACGCTTTTCCCGAGTCATACACACTTTTTTCTTTTTTCAGCAGGATAATTGAGAAAAAAGCACTACCTTTGCAGCCGATATGACGAAAAAGACCGTTTTTTTTGTAGTAGCCATCTTGCTAATGACGGCCTGCCCTATCCATGTGACGGCACAGGATGCAGACAGCACTCGTCTGCGTCCGTCATTTGGCCTTGATTATATTGGTGAGCTGCAGACGGACTTCAAGTACACCAAATTCGTAAATCTCCTGGAACTGCATGCAGAGGTGCCACTCTCGCAAAAGATTTCATTCAGTGCGTCAACGCTCAGCTTGGCTACCACCAATGAAGACATGCTGTTTCTCAATCTGCAAGGCTACTCCAACATTGATGCGTGGCAAATTCCCTTTACACTGACAGTGGCGGGTTTCACTTGGCGCGTGAATGACCATCATTCCGTCTTTGCCGGCATCCGACGCATAGACGAGGACTATTTCTGTAGTGACGGCCTGTCGCTGTTTACAAATACCTCATGCGGCGGTTTCCCCACTGTTGTCAATAATTTAGTCACACCGACTTTCCCGTTGGCATCGATGGGCATCCATTATGCCTACGAAAGTGAGCGTTGGGGGATTCAGGCTTCGGTTTACGACGGGACGGGATCTTGGGAGCTTAAGGGAAGGAATAATGTGTTTCGTGTCTGTCCCAAGAGCGACGGCATCTTTGCACTGGGACAGGTGGAATATCGCCACAACGATAGTCACTATTTTTTAGGAGCAAGTGTACATGATATGTATGTCTGGGGAGAGGGTGAGCGAAAGCTCCGTCCTGCAGCGTATGGCTACGCTGAGCAGGCACTGTCTGACCGTCTCACCCTGCTGGCCGCCTATTCCCATGCTTTTAGCGAAGATGAACCGTTTAGGAACTTCTGTGCTATTGGCGGAACCTACACTTGTAAACGTGTCGAATGCGGCGTTTTCTCTGATTATACAAGTCTCATCGGTGTTGACGAATGGGCCACAGAGTTCAACTGCAAGGTCACTCTTACAGACTATCTGTCCGTTCAGCCCGTTTTTCACCTCATTATCACCGATAGCAAGACGAATTGCGCTGGCTTGTTAAGAATGAATGTGAGCCTTTGAATCTTTTGTCCGCCGAGAAAGGAAGGGTAGGGCGAGGAAAAGGATGAAAGGAAGGACGAGGAGAGCAGGTGATGGTACCGACGGAAGGGTGCCATCATCTTTTTTAATGGGTGTTGGGGACGCGAAGGTGGTCTGGTACTCGAGCATGCGGGTGATGTAGGCATCGACCTGCGTCCAATTTCCTGCCTCGATTTCGGTAAGGATGCGGGGGAACACCTCGCGGATGTAGCGCTGGTGCTCGGCATCGATGGTTAAGGGCAGCGATTCCTCGGCGGCGTGCCATGAGATGCGGCCGTCGGGGGTGGAGTGGGGGAAAATGCGTAGGGACTGCCAGCCGCCGTATTGGAAGATGTATGTACAGAACGACTGGGCAATGCTGAGACTGTCGGAGGAAATAGCCTGTTGCTGCTGGCGGATATAGCTATTGAGCGACATAACACGCCCATTGTTATCGCAAACAAGGAGCTGACAGAAATGGGCGGCTGTAGCCTGGGGGAGCGCGCTGAGCTTTCGTTCAGCAGCACTCATTACCAGGGCTACAGTCGCCACACCTATTATCGTGAAGAATCTAAGCCTCATGAATGTCTTGATAAACCGGATGGCCGGTGTTACGTCATATTGATTCGATGAAGCGGATGACGGCGTTGCGGTCGGCCTTGGGCAGGTGGTAGAACTTCTCGGTAGCGCGGTAGGCGTCTGACTGCTTGGAGTATCCGTGCCACATGATGGCTTCGAGTACGGTACGTGCACGACAGTCGTGCAGTCGGTCGTCGGCGCCAGTCAGCTGGCGGGAGAGTCCTCGTCCCCACAGCGGTGTCGTACGGCACCATCCTGTGCGGATGTCGTTCACCATGTAGAGGCGGTGCTGCACCATGTCGGTGTACGGCCAGATGGTCTGTCCTGGGTATTTGGGCAGCATGTTTCTGGCGTCCTTGCCGATGTTGGCGGCGTAAGCCTTCGTGGCCGCGTCGACCCACATGTCATCCTTGCCGGTGGTCCATGACGGGCGGTGGCAACTGGCGCATCCCAGCTCCTGGAACAATTCCTTTCCCCGCTGCACTTCCGCTTCGTTCAGATTGCGGGCTGCGGGCACTGCCAATCCGCGGTGCCACACCATAAACTGGTAGTACTGCTTGTCCGTCATCTCCTCCGTGCCGTTGTACGGGGCTCCGAAGTATAGGTACTTATCGAATGTCTCCTTCTTGGCGATGGACGACGTCGAGAGTATCTCGTTGACGCGCTGGGCGATGCCTTCGTCCGTTCCGTCGGCATAGTACGGGTGGAGGATGTTACCCTCCGATGCGCCGTGCTGCTTGATGTATGCGATGACCTCAGGGTCCTGACTCTGCGCCTTCGCCCATGCCGGGGTGGTATAGAGCCAGTGACGGTCCGAGCGGGTGACGTTGGTGATGTTCCAGATGGCATTGGCACCCGCGCCGTCCTGTAGCGTGCCACGTGTCATGGCGTAGGTAAAGCGCTTCAGCGGACCATGGTCGCCATGGAACGTTCCGGTGTCGTTGTACCCTGCCGCATAGTAGGCGCTTGCCTTGAACTTTCCGGCTTCTTTATCCCACATGGCGGGATTCAGCTCCACATATTTCGACTCCGCCTTCCATTGTGCCTCGATGTCCGAGTCATCAATTGCGTCCAACAACCCCGTGCCGTACACGCCGATGGTCGACTCCAGGCGCACATCATAGTTGGTCGGGACAGGATCGGTATTGAAAGCCGTCGGCGGAATGCGTACCTCGGGATAAATGAGGGCATATTTCTCGCCGTCCTCGAATGCCAAGGGCAGTCCGCTCTCCATGGCGGTCACCTGCTTCCACTCTATCTGTATCTGGTTCTCGTCAATCGGTGCCTTGAATGGCGTCATTGCCTGGGTCTGAGGCATGCCTGTAACCTCGCTGATGTAAGCGTTGTTGTCTGGATGGTAGATGACGAGCAGATACCCGTTGCCGATGGTGTTGGCACGGTACTCCGTCTGTCGCTTGCCGTGACCGTAGGATGGATGGCAGGCTATACACGAGTTGCGCACCCATGCCGGACCCAGTCCCTTGCGGGGCTCCTGCTCGAAGGTATAGAGTTTCTCGAAGAATCCCTCTCCGACGTTGAAGTCATCCTCCATGCCGGCGGCCTCCGCAGCGGGCGTAAGGGCCGAATAGCTGGCCTTCTCGGTAGTTCCGAGCCTTCCACCCGGGAACCACTCGTCGGCGGTGAAGTTTCCGGTGGCCTTACCGAACGTCTCCTCCTCGGGTGTCAGACCTCCCAGGCCTTCGTTGTCGCTGCTGTCCGAACATCCGGCGAGCAACAACCCTATACCTATTAAATATACATATACTTGATGATGTTTCATACCTCTAATTAATTAAATACCGCGAGTTTTTTTAACCACGAATTACACGAATTCTGGCTGCGCACAGAGTTCTTACTCTTCAACTTCCCAGTCGTTATCGTCTTCGAAGTTGATGCCCCATATGGTGCAGCAGTACTTCACGAATGGCGCGGGCATGTTGCTGATAGCCTCGATGGCTGCCACGTAGCCGTTCTCCACGGAACTGTTGACGGCCTCGCTCTTGACGCTGGCGAAGAAGGTGTGGAAGGAGTACTGGTTGGCAGTCTTGTCGGTCGAGCCTAACCAGACGTTACGAACCGAGCGGATATTGTCGCGGAAGTCCGTGATGCTGTTGTAGCTGTACGGCGATTCTACATAGCTGACGTCTCCGGCGGCAAAGGGATTGGCAATCTTCGCCGTTCCCACCTCGTTGGCGATGGCGACGCACGAGCCTTCGTCGTCGCTCAGCACTTGTGCGATGGCCGACTTCAGGCTGCTGAACGTGCTGCCCGAGCCGCTAACTCCTGCTTTCACCAGATTCTCCCCGTACGACAGTCCCTTCTCCGTCTGGTAGTCCAGACCGGCAGCCTTGACGACGGCCAGACGGCTGCTGTTCTTGCCGCCGTCCCATGCGCACTGCAACTGGAAGCAGCGTTCCTTCAGCAACTTGCATATTGTCTGCGCGTATGCCAGCTCCTGCGCTCCGCTCACGCTCTCGAAACCTTTGTATGTGTCGTTACCCTGCAGTTCCTTCACCTTGCGGGGCTGTCCGTCGCGGAAGAGGATGAACTCCAGGGCGTGGAAACCCAGTATGGTGGCGTCCTCCAGCATTTCCTCGTCCATGCCGTTCGTAAAGTAGCTGAGCAACAGTGTGCGGTTCAGCGGCCACGAGTCGATGGTTGGGTCGATGTCGAAGTCGCTGGCGGCACCCATGAGGAATGCCTCCGACTGTTCCCAATACTTACGCGCCTGTTTGAAGTCGTCGCAGGCACTGTTGATCTGCGACTGGGTGATGCTGCTGACGGTCAGACCGTTCAGGGTCTTCTCTAGTGCCTCGGTCTCGTCGGCCAGACGGGTGTAGGTGGGCATGATGACGTTCGAGACGAGTGTCTCAAGCACCTTGCGCAGGTAGGCTTCCTGGGTTTCGGTCAGACTGGACCGTGCGATGGCGGCGTTGGCGGCCTCCATCTGGCTGACGACCCCTATGCATCCCTCGATGGCCTGCTGTCCGAACGTCTTGTCCTTATAGCTGGCCTCGGCGGTGTTGGCAGGGTAGGTGTCCTGGTCCACGATGGGCGTGGTAGTCACGATGTTGAAGTCGTTCTGATCGTCCTTGTTGCTGTCGCTGTCGCTGCTGCAGGCAGTCAGCGACGTCAGGCCCATGAGCAGGGCCACGCTGTAAATCATCTTTTTCATGTCGTTCTTTTCTTTTATGTCGTTATTTCGTTATTACGTTATTTCGTTATCACGGGACTTCTTAAAGGAAGAAGCCCTCGTAGGCGATGCCGATGCTGAGCGACGGCTCGTCGTTGTACATCGACTTCAGGAAGCGGTGCGAATACTCGCCCTTGACCACCACCTGACGCAGCGGCATGTAGTTCACGCCGAAGGCCATGCGCTTCACTGCCGTGTAGTCGTAGGCAGTGCCCTTGGTGTCGCTGGCATAGGGGTTGTAGGCCTCGTAGCGACCGAATACGTAGAGCTTCTGCTGGTCGCGACGCATGGCGGGTATCTGCGAGAAAACGTCGTAGCCGGCTTCGATGCCCACGGCGTAGGCATTCTTCGAGACGAATGCCGAGTGCTTGTACGGCGATTTCGAGTTCAGGCGGTTATATACGTACTTCAGTTGTTCCGCGTCACTCAGATATCCGTAGTCGGCCTGCCCGCGGACCACCCAGTTGTGGCCCTTGTACGTGAAGTCCAGGGCCCCGATGGCGACGACACCCTTGTATTCCTCGTCCACGCCGTTGGCATTGCGCGGGTAGCTGTTGCCGATGCTATGGCCGTAGTACCCACTCAGGCCTATGCGCAGCCCCGGCACCGTGTAGTTGTCCACGCGCAGGGCGACGCCGTACTTGTTGGCCACCTCGAACTCCAGGGGCGACTTGTGGCCTTTGTGTATCCAGCCGGTGTTTGTGAACTGGTCGGCATTGAGGCCGGCCAGTAGCTGCGCCTCATAGCGGAAGTCCTTATAGCGGCCCCACAGGGATATGCCCGTCTGGTGCCATGTGGACGGCATGATGGTGTTCTCGCCCTCCGGTCGGTAGACGGTAAAGAACTGCAGCGGCTCGTGGTGCGCGTTGTTCAGGCCTACGGGCACCACAATATGTCCCGCGCGCAGGTTCAGCGACCCTGAGAACGACTTTTGCAGCCAGAACTGCTCCAGTTCCACCTCGCCGCCCTTCTCGGTCTCCTGTTCCCACTCGCCGCCTTCCTCGTCCTCTTTCTCGTAGGCTATGCCGTTGCCGCCATGTTCGAACTCTATTTCCGTGCCGACACTCCAGCCCTTGCCGAAGTCGTAGCCCAGGTACACCACGGCGTGGGGTATGTCGAAGCGTCCGTGGCTCGGGTCGTTCTTGTGGTCCTCAGGTTGGCTGTAGCGGCTCACGTGGTCGCTGTAGAAGTTGCGCGAGAAAACGGCCTCGCCGTATCCGCCCACGGTCAACCGCGAGCGGCGCGTGCCGGCGGACGTGCTATCCTTGCAGCACTCCTGCGCGCTGCACGTCATGCATACCATTAATAATAATGTTAATCCAATCTGTCTCATATCCTTATGTTTTATCTTGCATCGGACTTAACGGACTTTCACGGACATCTTTTTCTTTTCCTTTTGGCAGTCCGTGTTAGTCTGTGGTTAGTCCGCTGCTGTTTTTTCCGGCTGCAAAGGTACGGAGTTTAAGGAAATGCCACAATACCTAAAAATGATGAAATAGTATGCACCCTATTGCATGTTTCAATGGAAATGCGTACCTTTGCAAGCAGTTAATGGATTAATAAGGTATAGCGATGAAGAACTTGAAGATGTACGAACCTGGTGACCGGATGATAACCCTTATCAAGGACAACTGCAGCATCCTGCAGGCACTCGGCGCATTTGGCATCAGCCTCGGCTTCGGCGATAAGACCGTCAACGAGACCTGCCAGATGAACGGCGTGGACACTTACACATTCCTCGCCGTCGTGAACTTCACCATAAATGGGTATGACGACTTCGCGAACGACGAACAGATCAGCGTGCCGACCCTGCTGCACTACCTGAAGGCGAGCCATGCCTACTATTTGGACTTCCAGTTGCCCTTCATCCGCCGCGAGTTGCAGGAGAGTATCACCCCGGGAGACGCCCTCGGCATGCTCATCATGAAATTGTATGAGGAGTATGCCCAGGAAATCCGCCGGCACATGAAGTACGAGGAGAAGACACTCTTCCCCTACGTCGAGTCGCTGATAGATGGACACCCCATGAACGATTATAACGTGGACACCTTTTCGCGTCACCATGAGCAAACCGACAAGAAACTGCGTGAGCTGAAGCTCATGATCATCAAATACCTGCCCACCGACGCGCATCACAACAACCAGCTCACGGCCACACTCTACGACATCTATAATAACGAGGAATGGCTCCGTCAGCACGCCCAGGTGGAGGACCACATTTTCGCCCCCGCCATCAAGCGACTGGAGCGCATCACGCGGCAGGACGATGTTTCGAAGAACATAACAGCCATGGTTTTCAAGGGCGGACAGGACAATAGCGAGGCACTCAGCGACAGAGAGCGTGACGTCGTCATTGGAGTGGTACAAGGACTGCAGAACAAGGAGATTGCCGACCGTCTGTGCCTGTCGGTCAACACCGTCATCACGCATCGCCGCAACATCGCCCGTAAGCTACAGATCCATTCCCCTGCCGGCCTCACCATTTACGCCATCGTCAACAATCTCGTCGACATCTCCAGCGTAAAGTTGTGATTATTAATGTTTACTGAGATTCCATGTGCGACCGTCTTTGCTCAACACGAGGTGGTCGCTGTTCAGTGTGACAATCTTCAGGCGGATATTGTTGAAGGGCTTGAAGCCAAAGGCCTCTTCAACCATTGTAGTATCCTTGACATCACCCTCTTTCGAAAAACACTGGAGGAAAAGGCTGTCACCCACATGCTGAAAATTGCCGTAAACAAAAATCTCGCCGTGGTGGGTGTCCTGCAGACGGGCGATATGTCCCGAGAATCCAATGTACAATCTGTCACCGTCTGTCATGCGCCATTGTCCCCACAGGTCGCCGGCATCTCGTCCTTCCTGACAAGAGTATGTAAAAAGTAAGATGTATGAAATCAGAAGTATCTTAAAGAATTTTGCCATGATATCCGATTTTTAGGTTAAACGTATGACAGTCGCCATAGATATTCCCCAAGTCGAAAGCGTATGCTGCCGACATCTGCCACGGTCCACAGTTGTAGATGCCCTGTAGCATGGCGTCGAACGAGTGGCGCTTGGGATAGATGGGCTGGTTGTAGGTACCTAGGGTCTCACGGTAGGAGCCCTTGACGAGGTACGACACGCGGTCCGTCACGTCGCCGTTGACGGCAGCATGCCACGCCTTCACACGATTATAACGATAGGCGTTGTAGCCATCCTTATTATAAATAGGTGAGGTAATCAGGGCGTTACCAGGCGTCATGCCGTAGTGGGAATAGCTTTTGTAGTAAGAGTGGTTGTAGTAATTGTCGTTGCCTACCACCAGTTCTGTTATCTGGCTGCGGATAGGTTCTGGGAAATCACCACTGTCCCAGTGGAGCGGTCCCGACTGGTTAGTGGTCTGGAAGTATTCCACCACGGCACCTCGCACATACTGCCGGCCCTGTGTCTTGTTGGTGTACTGCACTCCCCACAAGCCGTCCCAGCCGTTGCCCTTACGGATGCCGGAGCCGTCCTCAAAGGGGTTGTCCAGATAGGCCTGCACGGTATGTTGGCGGTCGATGTTCCATCCCAGCTGTACGGTCATCGAGCCCAGGTGGTTACCGAACACCCAGTCCTCCATGGCGTTGTTCTCGAAGTAGTTCTTGTCGCCACGCGGCAGTATGATGTCCCAGAATGCCTTCAGGTTGGCACTTTTCTCCTTACCAGTAATCCTGTCGCCCTCTCTTTTATAGCAGTTGCCGGCAAACTGCGCCACATGTTCGATACCGACGATAGCGAAGAAACGTTTCTCGGGGTTGGAACGGAAATAGAGGTGTTTCTGGTGATACCACGCTCCTGTAGAGTATTCTCTGTTGACGGCAGGTGACTGGCGGGACACGTTCTCCCGATACCCGCTATCCATGAATTTGCCGTAGCCGAAGTCGAAGTGTACCTGTAGCCAGCCCTTCGTGTATGGTACTGTCCAGAAGTCGCTGGTGCCGAAGTGTGCCTGTGGAATGGGTTTGGCATTGATGCCCTTGGCGAAGGCACCGCTTGACAGCACGTTGTCGCGCAGCACGGCACCAATCTCACGGCTACCTATTTCAACGAAGAACTTGTCGTACTGTATGTTGGCATAGCATTGCTGCAGGTAGACCTTGTGGTCGGCATGCACACTGCCTATTAGATCTACGCAGGCATTGAGCGTCAGCGTCCGCGACAGCTGATGGCTGGCGTTGACAGCTCCCCTCAGGTAGGCTGTATTAGGGCGTGTCCCTAACACATGGTGGCGGTTTGTCACTAACTGATAGGCCGTGAAGTCGCCTGTTCCCACTGCCGTCTCTGCCGTCATGTCGTAGGTCACGCTGGTCGACAGCGAGTCCTGTGCACTTGCATGAGCATGAAAGCACGTAAGAAGTAATAAGTAAAATGTTAGATGTAAGAGATATCGTGACATGACATCAGAATTTCTTTCCAAACGCAATGCTTAGGAAGGTGAGGCCGATAATCTTGAAGTCCAGCCACCATGAACGGTGTTTTAGATAGTCAAGATCCATCTCCAAACGCTTCAGCATTTTCTCCATAGTATCTGTATAACCGTTGTAGAGTGTGGCCATCGATGTTATGCCTGGGCGAATCTGATAGAGATATTCGTAGCGTGGGTCATGTTCCATGATCTGACGGATGAAGAATTTGCGCTCGGGACGTGGTCCTACAAACGACATGTCACCGATGAGCACGTTCCAGAACTGCGGCAGTTCATCAAGATGATGGTCGCGCAGAAACTTGCCGGCCTTGGTCAGGCGGTTGTCGTCCTCGGCGTTCCACAACTGTGGACCGTCGTCCTCGGCATCCACCCGCATACTTCGGAATTTATAGATATAGAAAGGTCGTCCGAATCGTCCAATGCGTATCTGTCGGTAGATGATAGGTCCGTTGTCATCGCGTTTGATGGCTATATAACAGACCAGGAATAGTGGTGAGAAAATGATGAGGCAAAAAAGCGCTGCAAAGAAGTCAAACCACCGTTTGACCTCTCGTTCAAAAGCATTCATCCCATCATATATATAGGTGTCGTTTTGTTCCATTCGCAGTATTTTACATACATGTTTATACAATAAACGTGTATTACAGGTTATTATTGCACAGACGGTGGAATTTTTTTTTATTTTATCGGCAATTCAATGATAAAACGGCATCCGTCATGGTAGGTTGTGTCGAATAACAGGTCGCCACCCAGGTTCTGCGCATGACGTTTAGCCAGCGGCAGACCTAGTCCAAGACCCTCCGAGAGGTCGTCGACCTTGGTGAAGAACTTGAACATCAGGTCTTGGTAGTCTTCGGCAATGCCCTTGCCTTTGTCCTCGACAATGAAGCGGATGGTGGGGCCTGCCTGATTGTTCTCGCCTTGAGCGTGTTGCGTTGTGGTGATGCGCATAACAATATGTTGTCCGTCGGAATACTTGGCGGAGTTATACAGCAACTCACGCAGGCTGCGCATCAGGTAGAGCCGGTTGGTAAGGATGCAGAAATCGTCGTCAACATCAGATTGTATACCAACCTTCAGGGTGGGGTAGTGCAATAGGATGAAGCTAATGGCCTCTCGGGCTACGTCGTTGCATGGTACACGGTCTTGCTGCAGGTTGTTCAGCTCTTCGTTAAATCCTGTTTCTGAACTGTCAAAAAGCATGAGCAGCAGGCGGTTGAGCAGTTTCGAATTGTGGTCCATTGTGTCAGTGATGACTTTCAGCTCTTCGTCGGGGATTCCTTCGAGGTTGTTGACTGATGAACCGCTCATGATTTGTGCAAAGCCCATAATGATGTTTAGGGGCGTGCGTACTTGATGGGTCACATTCTTGATGAATTCCGTCTTCTGGTGGTCAGCCTCCTGTGCCAGCCGTGTGGCCTGAGCCAGTTCCTCGTTGCGACGCTGCGCCTGTTCGGTGGAGTAGCGCACGCTACCCATGTGAAAGTTGAGCGACTGCAGCATGGTGGCAAAACTGTTTTGCAGGTGTCCTATGGCATCTTCACGCTGGCTGCGCGGAATATGCACCTCCATGTTGCCTTCTGCTATGCTCTGTGTCTTTTCCAACAGTGGACCAAGTGGTCGGATGGCGTGGGCAGCGGTTCGGTAGCTGAGCAGTATGATGAGCAGCAGACCGATGATAAGCAGTGGACCGATGATATAGGACAGACGGTGATAGCCTGCCAGCATATCCCTGTCGGGACAGACCAGTGCCAGACTCCATACGGTGCCAGGCACGGGTTGGTAGCACACCAGACAGGGTTGACCGTCGAGTTCGAGGGTCATGCTGCCCGTGTTGCCCTTTGTCATCTCGTGTCCCAAGGCAATCAGCTTGGCCTGCTGGCTTGGGTCTGTGCCGGTGAAGATGGTCTGTGTGAACAGTCTGGTGGAGTCAGGATGGATAAAGTAGCGACCCTCGTTGTCGAGCATCATGAAGTACGAGTTGGGGTAGGGCTTCTCCTCCTTGGAGATGGCTTTCGACAGCCTGAGCAGGGAGAGGTCGGTGGAGATGACAGCCACGAAGCGGCCTTCGGTGTCGTAAACGGGTTTACTGTACGAAGCTATCAGTCCGTCGATTGTCAGCGCCAGCGAGTCTGATTCGTCGTAGTAAACCACCCAGCAGCCCTCATGCCTGTCACGTGGCTCCTTGTACCACACCTTGCCAAAGTAGTCGTACGGTTCTTCAATGACTGTCGACACGCTGTCGCCCTGTCGGACGGAATATGCCGAGAAGTTTTTGTCGTATCGTTGGAAGATGTAAGGCTCGGTACTGATGGAACAGCCGTCGATGTGTGGATTGAAGCGTACGATGCGGTTTGATAGCGACAGAATGGAATCGGGCTGCAGGTATTCTGTTATCAGCCAGCTGTTGGCATTGGTGGCAGTCTCGATGGTTGCCATGTTGCGGTAGATGCGCTGCATGGCAGAACTTAGCACGCTGTTGGCACGTCCTACGGCCTCCTGTCGGACGATGTGGCGCGACTGGGTGAAGAGGATGCCCAGCGAAATCATAAAGATGGGTGCTGCCAACAGCAGAATGGCTAAGGTAAGTTTCGTCGAAAACGACTTCCGGATGTTAATCATGGGCAGCCTCCTTTCTCATGTCCTCGTCCGAGACGCTGATGAGGTTGTTCAGCAACTCCGTGATGGTATTACCGTTCTGCAGAATGTCGTCCACCCGTTGGGTTATGGGGACTGTTGTGTGTCCCATTCCGTGAACCAAGGCTTCCACGTCGTTGTCGATGGCTTCAGCTGGACCAACCATTTGGTTAGTCATGTTGTGCAGGAAGGCAGTCTTCATGCGGTCGGCTTTCTGCGCCTGGACGTATGCTACACGCAGACTCTTGTCTCGTTCCTCGAGCGTTGACGTCAGCTGCTCCAATTTGCCGATGTAGGCACCTAACGACTGCTGCATCTTCTGGAAGTTGCCTTGCAGTTGACCTATCTCGTCCTTGTGGCGGCTGTTTGGGATGACTTCGCTATAGTTGCCTTTGGCAATACGCTGTGCCGACTCGGTGAGCATCAGCAGTGGTTTCAGCTGGATGTGGATGATCTGCCGGCTCAGCAGGAAGATGAGCAGCAGACCTATCACGGCAATGGCCAGCACATAGTACGTCAGACTGTTGTAGTCGCCGAAGATGTCGTCTTCCGGATAGATGATGCCGGCACTCCAGCCTAACTTCTCCATTGCGCGGCCTGCTATAGCCGTACGCTTGAAAGGAGTGTAAAAGACATAGTAGTCCGTACCGTACATGGAGAAATCCTTATAGCCCGTCTCACCCGATATCATGGCTTCGGCGGCTTCTTTTGCCGACGGGTCGCTGGTGCCTTCCAATTGTGTATAGATGGTCTCGTTAATCAGTCTGTTGCTGTTGGGGTGTACGATGTACGAGCCGTCCTTGTCCAACAGCGTACAGTATGAGTTGGGTGAGGGCTTGGCAGCTTCAACGATGTGTGACAGCAGACTGAGTGATACGCCCGCCGACATGATACCCACCGGATGGCCGTCAGGACCGGGAATGGGCAAACAGAACGTGATGATAGGTTCGTGGCCAATCTCACCGTCTGACATCAAGGTCTGCCAGCCAGGCATGGCCACTTTCATGGGGTGAGTGTACCATCTCTCTTTGGTGTACGTCATGTTGTTCCTTGTGTTGGCCTCAATGATGGTCTCACTTGTCGGCGACAGGTTTTCACGGTGGAAATACACCATGAAACTCTCTCGACCAGGGAAGTAACCAGGCTTGAAGGCCATGACGCTGCCCACGATATAAGGGTTCGACTCCACCAGCCGGCGGCAGTAAGTCTCCATCATATCAGCCTGGGAGAAGTTGGGATACATAGTAAAGAAGAAATTGCCCGTCGACTGCTCTACGCTCAACAGGATGTTGTCAATGCGTTCCACGGTAGCTTCCAACGTCTGTTTAGCCTTCTGGAGAGCCTCCTCCTTGATGGCCTTCCTTGAGAAATAAAGCATAACAATCAGCGACGCCATGAGCAATAAGGCCATGGACGATACGACTATCAGACTGAGTCGTACAGACAAATGCCGGTTGATCATTTTGTGTATCCGCAACATATCGATGGCAAATATAAATATTATTTTTCATATCATCATCAATTTGAAGATAAAAAATGTTAAGACGTAACTACCAATGACTTGAGGTGCGCCTTGTTTTATACGATTGTTCGGTAGTTAACTTTTATTAACTTGTTTTTCCCTTGATTTATTGTTTTTTTTTGTATATTTGCAACTGAAACATCAAATGATGGTAATATTATTAACAAACAAGTTATCAACTATGAAACAGAGAAGTTATTTAGGAATTAAAGTGATTGCATCCGCTATGTTGGGTGCGATGGTACTTTCATCATGTAGTCACGATGACTATTATTATAATGAGGAGAAGGTGGAACAGAGTTTAAACGAAAAGTATGCCGCCGCTTTTGAGAAAGTATTTGGAAAGGTTGGCTCTAGTGTTGACTGGGGCTTCAGTAGAAAAAACACCAACGCGCGTGCCTTTACTCGTTCAGTGGGTACTTATGCTTCGTATCGAGGTCACATAGAGCCGACTGTTACTTTCCCAGAGGATTGTGATGCCAGCAATTTCTTGGAAGCTGTTCCAGAAGGTGTTAACAAACTGCCTACATGGGGAGCTGGAGCAGGTTCTTATTTCATTGATGCGGAAACCCAATCTGTTTCAACGTGGGCTGGTGCCAGCAAGATTTATGTGACGGGGACTGTTGATTTATCCGATGGAGATACATCGGCTGAAGCACCAAAATTTGCTCCATCTAATACTTCGGAAATCTATCTGCTTAAGGGATCGACTTTGAAATTAGGTGAGGTTAGTGCCGTTAATTTCAATGTTGCAGCCATTTATATTGCAGAAGGTGCAACACTTGAGACTGCAGCTCTCCTCAAGGCTAACAGTAGCACGAAAGTGTACAATCATGGAACCATCCGTGTCGGAACTTTTGAAGTGAACACGTCCAGCTTCCTTTATAATGTTGGTACACTGGAAGCAGAAAGTGTGAATGTCGAAAGCAATCCTAGCAGAATCGTCAACGATGGCACCATTAATTCTACAACAGTTGTGGTGAATGCAGGTGCTGTGCAGAACAATGCCGAGTGGACTGTTTATGGTACTACCGAAGTCAATTCCAACAACTCTGGCTGGGTAAACAATGGACATTGGACGACTTATAATTATGCTTATATCGGTGGAAGCTGGAACGTGATCAACAATTGTTTCCTTGAAGTGGAAAATGATTTTGCAATGAACATTTCATCAGAACAAGGAGCATTTAGGATTGATAGTGGCGGCGGGGTGTTAACTAAGTATTTTGATGGAGGAAGAGCAAGTACCGGTGCCGTATCAGGTCCGTTTGTAATCGTGATGGGTTCGGAAGCTGTCTTTGTAGTTGAGGAAACAGCTATTCTTGAGTCAGGACGTGGTGATGAGGATGGATTTGGAATCTTTGGTCCCTCCACGGGTGAATTTGCTGTATTCCAGGCTAAGAATATTGCCAGAGACCCGTATCTTGAAAGTATAAGCAGTCATGGAGCAGTGACCTATGGCGGCAATTTATATGTTTCTGCAGAGACACATTTTGCTCAAGGAAAGGACAGCGATGGTAGCGGCTCTTATGTTCCTCAGCCGTTTATTTATGAAAAAGACGGTTTCAGCATAGCAAACAATATTTATGCAGCAGGCTTCAAGTCAGGTAAGCCCAACATCAACATTCCTGAGACACCTTGTAGTCCAGGATTCAAGGGAGGCAACCCGCTCTATCGCGTGATTGCTGAGGACTTGTCGGCTTCAGAAGCTGGTGACTTCGACTTTAACGATGTCGTCTTTGATGTGGTGAAGGCAGAAGGTGGCAAGACCACACTGAAGTTGATCTGTGCAGGCGGTGTGCTTCCTTTGAGAGTCAGAGGTGCTAATGAAACTGAGGGCGTAGAGATTCACAGTGTATTTGGAGAAATGGCTCCTAACGCACAGGGTCAATATAAAATGTATAACACTGGTGCTGGTCCTACTGTACCAGAAGCGACCTTTACTGTTGAGGGAGAATACACAACTCCTGAGCAGATTAAGAATATCATTATTGAGGTCAAGAAGAATAATGTATGGATGCCACTTTATGCTAATCGAGGTGAAGCAGCATGTAAGATCTTAGTTGACGATACGTTCAAGCCTGTTCGTGAGTATAGAAATATTGCTGATGAGAATAAGAAATTCACCAACTATGTTCAAGGTGAATTCCAGGATGATTTCTGGTGGAAATAATTATTCTTCTACAAGAAAGTGAACCAAGACTAACAATGTCTGTTATATAAAGAATCCGTATAGTCATCATGATTATGCGGATTCTTTAGTTTCACTATGCTTCAATTATTATTCCTTAATGATTACCTTGTAGGAGATTCCATATAACACTGCAGGAAAGTGCATTTTGCATTGGAAAAGAGGCTCCGTTACAAAAAAAGTTGTACAACTTCCGCCAAAGTCCTACAACTTTTCGCAGAGTTGTACAACTTTTCTCAGAGTTGTACAGCTTTTTCTCAGAGTTGTACAACTTCTGCTGTAGAACATTGTTTCTTGCATTGTAATCGCTGCTGTTTTGCAGCGTAACGGATGCCTTGATGGTAGGTCACTGATAGCTGGTGGTGTTATTCAAGTATCATTTATAACCTTGCCGATTCCGCTGAAAACACTCATTTTAGCTTTTTTTCTCCTGAGAACAAAAATTTCTTCGCAGAAATGCGCATCGTTTCACGATAAATTTGTAACTTTGCATCATCCTTTACATTATAAATAATAGAAGCTTATGGATACAAACCTTTTTTCCACTATCAAGGATACTGATTTATACCGAAAAATGTGGCGTGTGGGTGCGTTGGTGGCTTTAATCTGCCTAACGGCAACGGCTATGGCACAGACTAATGAGGCCAGTACGTGGAGCTATGCTGAAAGATTTCCAAAGCTCCCACCTTTGACAGTCGACTTTGATATTGCCCTGTTTGCTCATCCTCGGCCAAATCTGCTGCTGATGCCTTTGGGAAGTGTTCAGAACAAGGAAACGATGACGCCCCAGTCGATTATGTATCGTCACGTGGAAAACCAGACCATGCCCCACTTTCATTTCAAGTCTGGACCAAACATACAGACGGGTGACGGATTGAAAGGCGTCCGCGACCGTATTGTAAGAGAGAGAAGGAGAAAAGAAGGACATCCGTTGCAGCCCCTGCCACCAGGAATAAGAAGGTGATTTATTGCAGGGCGGCCATGTAGCGCTTGCTATCGCTGTTGCGTTTCAGGACCTTGTATAGATAGGAGGGTAGGAAGCGGAACAGGAAATAGAGATAGGCCTTTGGACGAGTATAACCAAAGACGGTCTCATAGACGTTCACGTTGTATTTGATGAGCGAGAACTTGTTGCTCGACACGGAATTGTTGCGTTGGCGATAGTAGGCCAACGGGTCAGTGACACAGAAACATATCTGGCACTCTTTGAGGATGTTCAAGAACAGAGCCCAGTCCTGACGCTTGCGAATGGCAGGCATGTAGAACTTGTGGCCCAGACGCTTGATATCGTAGATGGCCGTCAGACAACCAATCTTGTTGTCGCGTTTCATCATGCCTAATGTCAGGTGCTTGGGTGAGATGTTAATACCTGTCACCTTGTCGTTCTCGTCACAAATCAGGTAGGACGAGCTGCACAGGGCACAGTCCTTGCGCCTCATGTGGGCAATCTGCTTCTCAAGTTTCTCTGGCATCCAACGGTCGTCGCAGTCACAGAAGGCTATGTAGCGGCCCTTGGCACGCTCGATGGAACGGTTACGGGCAATGCCTGGTCCGTAGTTGTCCTTCAGGAATTCCACTTTTACGCGTTTGTCCTTTTCTGCAAACTGTTTCAGAATGTGTCGTGTGTCGTCCGACGAGCAGTCATCGGTGATGAGCAGTTCGAGGTTAGTATAGGTCTGGTTGAGCACACTCTCTATGCTGTCAGCAAGGTATTTGCTGGCATTGAATGTAGGCATGATGACTGATACTAACTCTTGTTTCATCGTTCGTTTTTACGCAAATCGGCTGCAAAGGTACGAATAAGTGAGCGAAAAACCAAATTTATTTGGATTTTTCCGAGCGGAAGTACTTTCGATGAAGTCAAAGGTACTAAAAAAATTAAAGATTAAACATTAAATTATTTTGTTGGTTTTGTTAAAAGTTGTATTTTTGCAACTGAATATAACAGTTAGCATGAATAAATTAGAGAAGTTTGTGTATAATCGCGTTAAGAACAACTATTTGTTGAAGAATGCGGTAAGAAATATCTACCAGGGCTTCTATGATTTGCTGCCCAATTATGAGTCCCGTTTTACAGCCGACCCTATTGTCAAGGAGAACTGCTTTTTCGGCTTCCACGATTGTAAACCCTTCTCTGCTGACGGCACTAAGCATTTGGCCGGACGCCTAAATATACCCCTACGTATGCCTACGGAGCAAGACCTGTTGGAGGTGGGCTATTTTTGGCCTCTATTTTACTGAATAGCTTGTTTTGCCTTTTAATGAAGGTTCTCGCAGGATAAGCCGTATGCGATAGAGTTCCCGCTGTTGCCAGGAGTTCTGGATGACGGCATCCTGATGGTCTATTTTCTCAATACGGGCTGTCAGCTCGTGATGGTCGAAGAGCAGAGTGCCCGGTGTTTTGCCGTTGTCAATCACAATCTTGTTGTCTCCATCGAATAGAGCTTTTCCGCAGCAAATGAGGATAAGTTCCGTGGGCTGTTTGTATTCGCTGAGTTTGTATTTCTCGGTAATGACCACATCTTTGCCGCGATTCAGGCGGATGGTTCTTTGCCATTTATCAACGCAGGCCTCTTTGGGATAGGCTTCTGCAATGTCAAGAGACATGGTCGCCCGTTTCTTTTTATTGCTGAACTTAACCTTTTGAGCCCGATACTGCTTACCTTCATGCTGTTCCATGCCGTTGATGAGTGGCACGTTATGATAGGCAGAGCGGCAATTGAACAGCTCATACCTTTTGGCGCTGAAAGTCTGGGCAGTGTAAGTGCCTACACCGATATCAATAATTAGAGGTTCGGCATTTTTGTAAATAATGAAGTTGCCCACGTCGTTGTGGTTGTGCGACTCTCCGTTGTGTCCGCCTTTGGCAGCTAAGAAAAGTCCGTCCGTGCTGTTCTCTGTAGAGCGGGCTGTGGAAATCTGAAGGTCTGGCAGACAGGTATATTGTAAGAGCGGCTCGACTGGTGTCGTTTGCCTATAGACGTTATATTGGGTGAGGAACAATAATTCACGCGACAGGAAGGGATAGTTGCCAGAAGCATTATAGACTTTCCCCGCATTGTCAATGTATTTGTATTGGTCACCTACATATCGAGCATAGTTCATCAACTGATGATCGCTGAGGTAGTGTCCGACACAAAAGGATATGTTAGGTAGTATCCCTACTGTCTGGGAAGCATCTGCCCAGTTCGTGTATTTTCCATTCCCAATATACATGTTATATGGATAACTGGCGATGGCATGGATTTTTCTGCCGTTTTTGATGTCTGGATGCTGATTGGTTGCCAATTCAAGAAGGTTCATACATTCAATAAATGATGCTCCTGCCCTTTCCCAGTAGTTGATGCCTTCTTCACATCCTCCGTCATCTGGATAATGTTCATAGAACTTGTCCAAACTCGTAACGATTTGTCTTATTGCCTCCATCTGCCAATCACGGTGTTCTTCACACAGCAAGACGCATGACAGCCAATTTGAGCAGATCCATGTGTTCCAATTGTTCAGTCCGTTCTTCCAGGCGTATTGTTTTGTCCTGGCAGGGTTGAGGAATCGGCGTGCGATTTCGTTTCTTGTTTTTTTGCAGATGCCCACCTCCCTTTCTTCTAATTCGTCGTGAAGCATATAGATGGTCCATGCCAGCAGGTTTGCGGTCTCTCCATTAAAAAGGTCAACGACCTGATTGTCTGTTACTGGGTGGTCGGTTGGGTAGTGGGCAGGAAGTCCCCACCATGTTTCGTGGAAGAAATAGTGAATACCGTTGATGATATCGTTCATGAACACTCCTTTATGTTCCATGATTTCAGCCATGACAAGGTTACTTATCTGTTTCCGGCGTGCGAAATATTCACGTTCATATCCGGTTCGGTTGCCTGTCTTTTGGTAGTCGGCAAAGAGACTGTCTGGTATGCCAACCCATGCCTTGCCCTTGAATGTCCGCCCGTATTGGATGTAGCTGTTTCGCATAGACATCGGAATGGTGGACGTCCAGAACTTGTCCTTTGCCTGAGGTAATGCTCCGAAACGTAATGGCTCAGGAAGCACTTGTTGTAGCACACTTGGAGAATAGGTTGCAGCAAGATTTTCTTGGCCACTAGCGGCCATTCTGAAGGTCAGCAGTAGGCAGAATATAAGGAGGATAGTGAGGTGCAAATTATAGCGACTCATATAATGATTGTGTCTGTTTGCAGATGTTTCCCCAATCATAGTGCTGGCAGACGGTGCTCCAACTGTTGCTGTCGTCTTTTACCGCTTTGATTTTAGCCGGATGGTTAATCAGGTCAAGGAGGGCCTGTCTTAGATTTTCTGGCGATAATTGACTGATAACCCATCCTATTGGTGCGACAGTCAGGGGCTCAGCAAGTCCACCTACCTTGGTAACAAGTACAGGAATGTGCTCGGTCATCACAGTCATTAAGGCACCGCTTTGCGAGATGTCGCGATAGGGGAGCAGATAGACATCAGTATGTCTGAGCAAATAGACAAACTCTTCATCCGAAATGCGCTGAGGTTCAAAGATGACATTATCAATACCATTGATAACAGACAGGTCAATGGAACTGTCGTTAACCTTTCCTTTTATAATCAGGACACAATGCTGATTCTCCCTAAGCTCAGGCGTTTCCGCCCAAACTTTGGCTAACAGATCGGTTCCTTTATAATAGTTTTGATAACCCAAAGCAGAAAAAACGATTTTCCCGTCTAAGGCATATTTCTCATCATAGAGGTGATAGTTGTCTTCGTACACCTGAACATCGTATTCCAGCGGCAGGATACCATGATTAATTACCGCTATTTTATCAGGTGTGACGTGAAAAGTCTGGATGAGTTCTTCTTTGGTAGCTTGAGAATGTACGATAATCCGGTCGAAAGCATGATATGCCTTTTGGAATACATCCACATTCTTCTTCTCGTTTCCCTGATGCGGCAATATGTTGTGGGCTGTAAATACCACCTTGGTTCCTAACTGCTGGAATAATCGGACCATCGCATAGTCAAAATGGGGTATGCGGAACCACTGGATGTGGATGACGGCGGGTCGGAGCCTGACGACATGGTGTAATATCGTGAGGTAGGACCGTATGTAGCTGACGGCTTTTTGCCAGTTGTGTTTCTTGTGATTGTAGGAAAAGACTTTTCGGTAGGTCAGCGCGGGATTAGTATCGAAGTCGTAGTATATGCTGCAAAAGTAGTATATGGGTATGGATATCTTCTCAAGCAGGTAGTAGTCGTACTTGGCGAGATTGATCATCGACTGGGGGTCAACGTAGAATACTATTTTTATTTTGGCTTTTTGCTTCATAGTTCTTTGCTGTAGTGGTAGTTTTTGAGGTATTGGTAGAAGTCGACGGCCATGTGGTAGTGGGCGGCATTGCCTTTGTGAAGCTTCAGACGGATATATTCACGGGCGATGAGCAGCTGGTAGGTTTGTTTGAAGTTCCTGACGGTTTTCTCCCAGCTGTATCCTTTCTTTTCGTTGAAGTATACCGTTGCTGCAAGCCGCTTCTTCTGATAGTTGATATCGGGCTGTCTGCTGCCTGTAAGATGTATGTAGTGCAGCTGCGGGTTGTAGGCAATATGGTATCCGAACCGTTGTGTCATCCGATAGTGGATGTCGTCTTCCTCTCCGTACATGAAAACCTTCTCGTCGTATAATCCGATTTGTTCAAACTTCTCTCTGTGTATGAAAAAGCAGGAGCCTTGCAGATACATATAGCGGGGAAGATACAGGTCTTTCCGGGTGCATACGGCATTGAGAAGGGTAGCTGCATAGCCATTCATCATGAAGGTGCAGCAAAAGGAGTTGGTGCTTTCCTTCTGCTGTGAAACCATTTGTTTCATGCCATACATCGAGAGTGCTGGATCCTTGTCAAATTCTGCCAGAACAATCTTGAAGATAGGTTCCGTCAATCGTACGTCCGGATTCATAATCAAGACAACAGGGGCATGTGCCAGACGTATGCCCACATTGTTTCCCTGGCCATAGCCGCCGTTATAACTGTTGTGGATAAGAACAATGTTGTTGCCGTATTGTTCCTGAAGCCTCTGGAACATAGGCTCGCTTTCAGGGCTGTTGTCCACGACGATGATTTCCAATTCATCTGGTGCTATGTCGCAATGCTGCCAGAGGGATTGGAGACAAGGATATATGTCTTTCTCGGACTTGTATGTGACAATGACCACAGAGAGTTTCTTTTCCATCATTGAATCCAATTAAGTCCCTTGTTTTTCTCCTGTTGTCTTGACGAACGGATTTGCGGCCAATGGCATAAAAGCCATATTGTTTCCATCAGGAAACGTCCTGGCACATAATGGCGGACCGGCAAATCGTATTTGTAGCAATGGGCGAGCAGCTTGATGAACTGATAGCATTGTCCGCCAATAGAAATATTGATGTTGCAGGCAGCGAGAAGCAGCTCACGCCGCAGTTGTTTGTGGTTGAAAGCTTGGATGTTGCCTACGACAGAACGGTCATGGAACATGCTGGCATGAGGAACTAAGATGGTTTTTACCTGGTGGTATGTCATGCGGTGGTAATAGTTGTTGTCTTCATTATAGTGGAAGAACAAGGGATTAAAACCTCCAATCCTGCGAATCAAGGCAACAGGCATGAACCAGCAGGCTGCACAGATTTCCCCCGTCTCGTATGTCGGCTCCAGTTGATGCTTGACAAGTAGGTCGTCTTGTAGCTTGCTGACATCGCGAATAGAGCCCCTGAACATATAGTCAAGTGCACTGCCGTCACCATTCAGATGGAGTGGTGACAATAGCGACTCTCCATCGCTGGCGGATAGCATCTTCTCAATGGCATCAGGTGATAACGCTGCGTCCTGATTGAGCAGCAAGATGTAGTCGGCATTATGCTCTAAGGCGTATTTGATGCCGACGTTGTTGGCCTGTCCGAATCCGAGATTCTTGTCCTGTGGCAACCAGACAGCATCGGGGTAGTGTTGGGGAATATGTTCTCGTGTCCCATCAGTAGATCCGTTGTCAATGAGGACAGGAATGGTTTGTATCGTACTCTTTGACAGGCTCTCCATGCAGCGGTCTATCCAGTTGCGCTGCATGGCATTGTATGTAACTATGATGGTGTATATCTTCATCGCTCGAATAAAAGGTCTATAACGTTTTGCATGTCTTGTTTCTGTCGTAGGGTGATTTCCGCAAGCCGCTTTTCCATCTTTGACTGGCAGCAATGAGGATTCTCTATCAGTTGTTTGATTGCGCGATACAAGTCGGCAGGGTAGAAGGGTGAGAAATAGATTCCTGCATCGCCTAAGATTTCTGGAATGCTCGTCACGTTAGAAGCAATGGTAGGTGTCCTATGACGCATCGCTTCAAGAGGAGGATAACCAAAGCCCTCAAAGAAAGAACCGAAAATCAATGCCAAAGCATGTTTGTAGGCATGTTCAAGGTCTGAGTCTGACAAGAACGGGATATCTATATGATGGTCATTAATAACATGTCCGTATTTCAGTGTTAGCAAATGAAGGTCTGGATACTCTGTTGCTAACCGTTTGAAAACCTTGCTAACGGTGTAGATATTCTTATATGGCCTGTTGGCAGCAAGCATCAACAGGTATGGTTTGCCGCTGTCTATCAGATGGCGTAGCGTCTCGTTTTCTATAGAATCATCCATGATAGGGCTCTTTGCAGGGGAGTAGCATATCTGAATATCTTTCTTCAGTTTCGGGAAATAGTATTTCAAGGTACTGCGCGAATATTCAGATACCGTAAATGCGAATGTGTTTTTTGCCGCATAGAGAGGAATAATGTGGCTGTAGATGTGATGGTTCTGTCTATTCCATCTGCCTAAAAAAATGTTGGCGAATTGCTTTAGCCACCGTACTCCTTTATCTGCTGTCTTATCCCACAGCAATAAGTCTACGCGATTGTCTGCCCGTTCAACATCAGCAATGTCATGGATGAACATGATGGTTTTGCATGTAATACCGTTGAGGTCATAGGGTACATAGAACTGGCCTACGGCAATAAACAACACGTTGATGTGCTGTTGCTCAATATGGGTGGAAATAGGTGTGGAGGATATATCAAGAAGACGGATATCGTTTTCCCTTGCATATTGTTGATAGTCATATTGCTTGCCGACAGAGAAAGAGGAATCATAGAGGGCAAACAGACGGGTTGTTGTATCTTTCTGCCTGATAATCTCATCGTAGAAAGACTTTGCAAAACTGGCTACACCTCCAATTCCTCTGGTTCTGCCGTCATACATGAAGGGTAAAAAGTCTAACAATATATTCATGCGCTCTCTTTTGAATAAATGAACTTGTATTTGTCGCTTATATATAGCAACGCTGCTAAAATAACCATGAATGAATAGGTATAACTCATGAATCGGTAATAGAAGATGCCGAAGACAGGGATAATAGATAATACATAAAACATGAGTAGTTCACCGATATTCAATTCTTCCCTGTGTGGCCTCCTTAATATAATGACAGTTATGAGGAAAAAGAATACTACCCATATAATCATTCCGATTGGTGTTAGATCAAGCATAACATCTCCAATATAAGTAGCAAATACACTCATAAAGAATCCCTGTTGACCAGAGCGGGCACTACGGCGTTCGTCGTCATTGTCAATATGGTAAACATAATGGGCAATAAGAGGGAATTCTCTTTCTGCCGTGATATAGTCTGTATTCGCTTTTTCCCAAAAGAAGCAGAAATTGAGATAGCCCTGTCCTGCATATTGGAGTGCACTTGTTGTAGCACCACCCTCCCTTTTGCTAAAACGTGCATCCGAAACAATAACAAAATAGACGATTGCTGCAAGGGCTATAGGAAAAGATACAATTCTCAGTATGGTTTTAACTTTTCTCGATAGATGAGGACGAAAGAGTATAAGACAAGTTAGAAACATCATTCCATATAGAACGACCTCCGTCCTGTCTGCACTTTGAATACCTGCTATTGGCATACTAAGAGAAGCAAAGAGAAGCAAAAGAACAAACCACCATGGACGTTGCCCAAAGCATAAATAGTAGAAAAAGAGAGGAATGGCAAGTAAAGTGGATGTGTTGAAATAGTATAGGAATCTAAAAATATAAGGCATGCTTTCTGCCTTAACTTGAGCAGGTGACTCTATTCCTTCATAATGGTCTGTTCTAACAGTCGACAGGTCGCCAGAAAGAATTTCCATGGTAGAGTCAGCAACTAGATACAAGTTAAGAAGAGCAATGAGAATTAAGAAACAACTAAGTGCGTCAACTATCAATGGGTTGTTGGCAGAGATGCTTTTCAGGTCTTTTCTATAAATCATTGAAAATGGCAGCATGCCAAGCGCAAGGAGTGAACAATATAAAAGTGTGGGTATAAAATTTAATTCGATATCATAGTTGTCAAATAATATACCTCCAGCAGCTAAAAGGTTATTGGCGACAATGATGATTGCCAATAAGGAGGTAAGAGCATACAACCCTGACATATATACACAGACGTCGAAACCCTCGTGTTTTTTCCACCAGTAGTATGTCAGTAAACTGAAAAATATGAATGGAACGAGGATCATTACTTGCTAAAAATGTTTTTGACATGAGTGAGGTCGCTCCATCCCATTATCAGAGTTCTGGTCTGGCATAGGAAGAGGTGATGGTAGGCAGGAACCAATGCGTCTGCCAAATAACCTGCAGCTATGTTGCTGGCGATGGAAACAAAAGCTGCAGCCATAATTCCGTAGTGAGGAAGAAGAAGATAGTTGAGAAGAACACAGACGATACATCCGAAACCGTCGCGTAGAATGGCATATCGCTGTAGGCCTTCGGTGACAAGCATGGCACCTGCCGTATTAGACAATGCCACGCTGGCTGCTTTGAAAGCCATGACTTGAAGTACAGCAACAGCTGGCAGGTAAGCAGGACCAAAGGTAAAACGAATCAGCCAATAGGCCAACATGGAAACGGCTGCTGATGCTATCAATGACAACCAAAATGAGAAATTCATGAATTGTTGAGCTTTAGCATTATATTCTGCGATATCACGCTCTCGTGCTTTTACAAGAATGGGGGTGATGGTCTGTGCCAATATCATTGGGAGGAATATTAGAACTTCTGTAAACTTGGCTGCAACAGAAAAATAGCCCACAGAACTTTTGTCAATCATGCTGCCTATCATAACTTGATCAATACGCTGATAGATGATGACAGCTGCATTGGTCAGTAGCAGAGGAAAGGATTCTTTTATGAGAAATTTGGCATAGTCACGGTCGAATTGCCATTCTCTAAGAAATCCAATTTTGATATGGTATGCCATGACATAACCTGTTCCTAATAGTACAAAATCAAACATATAAGCCACTACAAACCATGTCAAAGAAGCGCCAATCCACAACAGTGTTAGCTTGATGACAATGCTGATAAGCGTCCGACTGATTTCTGCTTTAACGACATATTCGTTTTGTACGATAGCTGTAAAATAGTTGCGGATAACGATGAGCGAGTTTAGGACAACGGTCAGTGAATAGATGGCAACTAATAAAGTGGTGTATCCATCCGCTTCCATCAACCAGGATGTGATAATGGCGAGTGCAATGAAACAACAGCCAAAGATTAATTTTAGAAAGAAAGCCGTACCAATAATGGTCTGATAAGACTTTTGCCCTCGAGCCTCTTCACGAATTTCAATAGAGTCTAGGCCGAATAGCGCAAATGTCTGGAATAGAAACACGTAACTGATTACGTAATTCATTAGACCATATTGCTCAGGGCCCAAATATCGTGCCACAATGATGCCAGCCAGCAATCCCCCTAATAGGTTCACACTTTTACCTATAACTGCCCAAAACAAATTCTGCATGATTGCTTCTTTTGTCCTAGACAAGTGAAAGTGATTGATGATTCTATTTAAAATAGGCATTTGTAAACTAACAAATTAGAAGCTGAAGTGTAAGTCTTTTTTAATAATATGGAAGACTGTCCCTAAGAATGTGAGAAACATCATTCCCAAGACAAAAAGCATACGTTTCGGACCGGTTGGCTTCACAGGTACTGCGGCGCCCTGAATGATTGTAAAAGCTGGGGTTCGTTCCTGAACTTTGGCTTTGGCAGCCTGAAGCTGAGTACTCATCGTTGTGTAGGCATTGAATTTTAGCTGCATGTCGTTTTCCATATCTTGCATCTTCAGTTCTACACTGCGTAGTGATACGTTGGTTGTGGCATCCGACATACTGCCGTAGCGTTGGCGAACTTTTTCATACTCTTTCTTGGCCTCAGCAGTCAGCTTCTGGTAGTATTCGTAATCAGTGCGTGCTTTGTTTGTACGATAGTCGGTGATAAACTGTTGAAGACGAGCTCGTATCGAGTCAGAAATAGTCTTACAAATCAGTGCGTCTTGAGCTTTTGTGTTGATAGTAATCTCACCTGTCTTTTTGTCAATGCTAAGTTTTATATTGCTTCTGATAGCGTCTGCTATATTATTATCATCCCGTGAGAGCTGGTAAGGGTCAAACTTGCCGTCGCCAGCTCCTGTTGTGTCATCATCACTTTTAAATAGATTCTTGAGCCAAAATAGGGGCATAAACCAAATGGTTTGTTTCTGATGATTCTTCAGATAATCGTAGTAGGTGGTGTTAATATCTCCGTCCAGACTTTTCACTTTGATGTTAAACATGCTTGTGACAAAAGCATTATCTTCCATTAAGTCAGGATATAGCAGAGGGGTAATGGCATCAGAAGTCTGCATTTCGCTCAAGTCAAGACCAAAACTGGCAGCAATAGAACCCAATGTTCCTCCAGATAGCGAATTATCCATTTCAGGAGCTAACATAGCCTTGGTGTCATATGTTCTTGGCACACCTAATATATATATGCATGACAGCACAAAGGCTATAGGCAGTGTCTTGTAGAATAGACGGCGGTTGTCCCATATTTTCTTGATCATCAAACGGAGGTCGATGACCTCGGGTGTATGTTTCTTCTCTTCCATACTTCTCTAGCTTTACTTCGTCAAATTAGCAATAGTGGCTATCATGGTGCCGAGCGAGGCAGCGGTGGTACCCAGACTCAGCCATTGCTGCAGACCGAAGCCTTGGCGCTGGCGCTTGGTGGGAACCACTATCTGGCAGCCGGGGCGGGGCCTGTGTTTGCGGTCGGCTTTGGCCACCATGCCGTTCATGTAGATGATAATGGTCTGGCTCTTCTTGGCAGTCGACGTGGTGCCACCGGCACGTTCGATGTAGTAGTTGGCACTCTCACCTTCTCTGAATTGTACGGTGTTGGGGTAGAGGACTTCGCCATTGATGCTGACGGTGTTGGTATAGCGGGGGACAATGATGCGGTCGCCCTCACGCAGGATGGGGTCGTCATCACTGCCAGGACGGGCCAATGCCTTGTCGAGCTCGATACCTACGGGGTAGGTGGAGGCGGTGAGCAGCTTCCTGACGTCGATAGAGTCTTTGCCCGAGTTACGCTGGGCGGTACGTAGCACGGTCTCCATCATTTCGCGTTCCTCCTGAGTCATACGGCGTAGCAGCTTGGTACCTTCAGGATAGGCACGCTGGGTCAGACCACCGGCCTGCTTGATGACATCGCTCAGTCGCTGGCCTTTGTTCGACAGGGCATAGGTGCCCTCAAACTGTACTTCGCCCTCTACGGTGATGTTCTGCTGTTCTGTGTAGTTGGGGCTGCGGCGTACATAGACTTCGTCGAAAGGCTGCAGCGTGAAGTCGGGTTGTCCGACGATAGTGAAGTCGGGTGTCAGTTGGAAGCTAAACGTCTGGGCTATCTGGTCGTCGGCCTCCATGGCGTTGGGATTGTTGACACGGCGGGCTACGTCGACTTTCACCAGTGATGCTGCCTCAGTGGGTCCGCCAGCCTGGATAATCAGGTCTTCCACGGTCTCATTGTCAGCATAGCGGTAGACGCCTGGATAGGCCACCTCACCGTTGATGGATACAGTTTTCTGCTCGTTGCGTTCCTCACGGCTGGCAATGTAGATGACATCCTCATTGCGTATGGGTACGTCAGGTGATGTGCCTTCTAAGATGCCACGGATGTCAATGCTCAACACTTCCAGTGTACGGTCAGGCTTCATGCGGTGCATGACAGCATGCTGGCTGATGGCACCCTCGGTCAGTCCGGCGGCAGCCTCGACAAGAGCCTTGACGGTGCAGATGTTACCGCCTACCTGATACATGCCTGGACGGAATACGGCACCCTTGATTTCCACCATGTTCTCGTAGCGGGTGAGGGTAGAGTCGACGCTCACCGAGTCTTCGTCCATGAGTTTGAACGTGCTGAGGTCGAATTCGCCGACGCTGAACACACTGTATTTGTTGCCCGCCTTGCGGTTGATGCGGATGGCCTTGGTATAAGCGTCGCCAGTGAATCCGCCGGCATATTTTAGCAGCGTAGCGGCACTTTCGGTTTTCTTCATCTCGTAGTACATAGGGCGCTTCACTTTACCCGTGATATTCACCAGTGCCTCGTAGGGACTGACGGTGATGACGTCATTGTCCTGCAGGCGGACGTCGCCCGTCAGTTTGCCGTTCAGCAGGAAGTCGTAGACGTCGACGTTGCTCAGCAGATGTCCGTGGCGGTACACCTTGACGTTGCGCAGCGTACCGATGTCGTTCGGACCGCCAGCCATATACAGGGCATTGTAGACGGTGGCAAAGGCCGACAGAGTGTATGTGCCGGGTACCTTTACTTCGCCCATAACGCTGACCGTGATGGTACGTGTCTGTCCGAGTGTCAGGTCAATCTTCGACCCCTGATAGCGCGGTCCAAGTACCTGCTTCAGGCGGCCTTTGGCCTGTGTCACCGACAGCCCGCCCAATTGTATGACGCCGATGCCTTCGACGTTGATGGTACCGTCAGGCGAGATGGTTTCAGTGATGCTCTGCTGCGAGGCTCCCCAGATGTCGATGTTCACGGCATCGCCCGGTCCTAACCGGTAGCTTTGTGGCGTGGCCAGATTCATCGAACTCTCGAACGTCAGGTTCTTGTTGTTGAACACGTCATGGCCGAAAATCTTACGGCCCTGCGGCTCTTCCATGTCGTAGAAGTATTTCAGCGAGTCGGGCATCATGAAGTCCATGGCCTCGTCCATTTCCACGAAGTCGCGGTCCTGATCATCGTACGTATGGCGCTGAATCTGGTTGGCTTTCTTGGTGTCTTTGATGCGATATTGCGAGGCCTTCTGCTGATCCTTGGTACGCTGTTCCTCACGTTTCTCGGCATTCGACTCCCTCATGCGGGTTTTCACGTTTTGCGACCCTGGCGTGATGTCGTCGGCACCCAATGCACCGTTCTTCATCTGTTTCTGGTACTTCTTCTGGATGCGGCGTAACTGGTCGATGGTGACGCCTCGCTGCATCAGCTGTGTGACAATTTGCTGACGGCTCACGCCCTTGGCATTTTGTTCTATGACAAAATCCATGACCTGATTGTCCGTCATACCCGATTGAGCCCATCCCGTGGCAACGGCCAACACCAGACAGGCTACTATAGTAGCGATTCTTTTCATAGTTTCGTGTACATATATTTATATACTAAACACGCTAAAGCGCAAAATATTGCGCAAAAGTACAAAAAAAACGTAAAAATATTAATGGCGGTAGCAAAATTTTCACTATTCACTATTCCCTTTTCACTTTTTTTTGTACTTTTCTCCTTTAGAGAAGGCACTTTCACTCGAAAATGAAAAAAAACTCGTTTTCTTTTGGTTCTTTGCTCACTTATTCGTACCTTTGCAGCACATTACGAAGCATTCTGTCGGGGCTGACTGGATTTGACAGCAGGACGAGATGGTACGTAGGCATGCGGAGTGACGACTGTGTTCTCCATAATCAAGTCGGTCGAAAAATTAATTGGCAACTATGAGTATGCTCTCGCTGCTTAATCGAAGCACAGTAGATTAATAGCTTAATTCCGTCACCAGGTGACAGAACGAGACGTCGCTCCGAGGATGTTGTTCCGAATCCAGAGATCAAGCGGCGCAGGTTAAATCGGAAATAGTCTTGTCAGGCCCCGATGGCGGGATGAAGTTTTAGGGGATAAGGGTGCTGTTGGTGGTCCGGGTCTTGCAGCATCACGAAAATGAAGTCCGGAATAAGCATGTAGAAAGCGTATGGTTTCCCTGTGTGGACGAGGGTTCGACTCCCTCCAGCTCCACTTCGTTACGCTGATGAGTCTCGCCCTCGTGAGGGTTCTTCGACCTGAAGGTCAAAGCGACTTGGTCGATGACGACTCCCTCCAGTTCCACGATATTAACTAACTAAAAACAATATGACTATGAAAAGACGTTTACTTTTACAGACAACCTTCATGCTGTTTTCTATTTGCAGCTGGGCGCAGGGACCGAACAATACGGAAACGTATTATCAGGCTGCTGACGGAAAGATGGGTGCAGAACTGAAGACGGCCATGTCGGTGATTATCAACACGGGTAAGAACGACATTTCTTATAATGGCTTGTGGGAAGCATACGCAACTACGGATGTGCGTGCTGATGGTTTCCTGCGTGACTGGTATTCGAACACGACCAGTTATGTGATTGGAGGTCCCAAACAGGGCGCCAGCTATAGCGCAGAAGGCGATGCCTATAATCGTGAGCATACTATTCCCCAAAGTTGGTTCAGTAAGAATGCCCCGATGGTGTCTGACCTAATACAGGTTGTGCCGACTGACGGTTATGTCAACAACCGCCGTTCGAACTGGCCTTTTGCCGAAGTTGCCAACGTTACCTACCAATCTAATGGAGGGTATTGTAAGTTAGGTTCCAGCAAGACCTCAGGGTATAATGGTACTGCATTCGAACCAAACGATGAGATTAAGGGTGACTTGGCTCGTATCTATTTTTATATGGCCACTTGTTATGAAAGTCAATGTGCAGGATGGACGGCTGGTGAAGGTAATTATGTGTTCTCCAATGAAAATCTGGGCTTGAAGAATTGGGTTGTGGACATGTTTATGGCTTGGTCGAAACTGGATCCCGTTGATGATGTGGAGATTGCCCGTAACAACGCAATACAAACGACTGTCGTAAAAGTAGGTAATAAGTATAAAAGTCAGAACAACCGCAATCCGTTCGTGGACTATCCTGGACTGGAAGACTACATTTGGGGCGACAAGCAGGACGTGGCATTCAGCTACGACAACTACAATGCAGGCGAGCAAAGCATCGTGGCCCGTCCGACATTCACGCCCGATGCCGGTACTTATTATGAGAGTGTTGAGGTAACTATTTCGTGTAAGACCGACGGAGCCGCCATCTATTACACCACAAACGGTGAGGATGCCTCTGAGCAGAGCATTCTCTACGAAGGTCCGTTCACGCTCAGCGAGCTTGGCACCTATACTGTCAAGGCCGTGGCCATCCTCGACGGAGAGCGTAGTGCCCAGAGTGAAGCTACTTATACCATCACAGAGAGTGGTGGCGGTGGTGGTGGCGAAACACCTGCCGACTGCGAGATTGCTCTAAACAATACTTTCTTTGGAACAAACTATGGCGGAACAATCAGCGACGGAACTACTGAATTGACTGGTTCTCAGAATGGTGTCAGTGTTGTCTATCAGAAGGGTAGTGGGCAGTATTTCTATTGTAACAATACTGAAATCCGCCTCTATAGTGGTAATGAACTGACCATTAGTGTTGGTCAGGGTACTCTGACGTCAATAGAGTTTGGTACGGGTCAAAAGACGGCGACCTTAAATGCTAATGTCGGGACATTGCAGGACAATACCTGGACTGGAGATGCGATGAGTGTGACGATTACAAGCGGAGGAACACGTTCCATTCCCACACTGAAGATCAATGTCAATGGTGGCCAGGGACCTTCCGGCATCGACTTCGTTCAGACCACGACGAACCTCGACGGCCAGCGTGTCATCTACGACCTCAGCGGTCGCCGTGTCACCAATCCTACCCGTGGTATCTATATTGTTGATGGCCGCAAGGTCGTGATTAAGTGACGCAGTATCAAGGTCGTGATTAAGTGAGAGAAGATTCTTGAGTTGTAAGCCTATGCATAATTAAGCGTTAATTATACGTAAAAACGGCTGCAAAGGTTTGGCTTGTTGAAAAATAATGTCTACCTTTGCAGCCCTTTTCGCTCTCTTGATTTAAATCAAGGAAAAATATTCAACAGTTGCAGACAACTATCAATAATTAAAATAAGATAAAAAGTGGAAACGAAAAAACTGCTGCTGCTTCCGGCACTGCTGATGGTGCTGACAAGCGGCTGGGCACAGGGTCCCAATAACTCTGGAACTTATTACAAGAACGCCAACGGCAAGAAGGGCGCAGCCCTGAAGACGGAGTTGGGTGTTATTATCAATCCCCACCACAAGATTGGCTACGACGGTTTGTTCAGTGCCTATGAACAGACCGACAAGCGTTCTGACGGCTATGTGCGCGACTGGTATTCATGTGTCACCAACTACAGGTTCAGCGACCATGGCGGATATAAGAAGGAGGGCGACTGCTATAACCGCGAGCACTCTGTACCGCAGAGTTGGTTCAAAGGTAGTGCCAGTGCAGGCTATTTGAAGTGCGACATTGTCCATGTGGTACCTACCGACGGCTATGTCAACAACCGTCGCTCGTCGTTCCCCCTGGCCGAGGTCAGTAACGCCACCTACCAGTCGCAACAGGGCTACAGCAAGTTAGGCTCTTGTAAGACGGCTGGCTACAACAGCACTGTGTTTGAACCCAACGACGAGATTAAGGGCGACATGGCCCGCATGTATTTCTATATGGTGACCTGTTATGAGTCAGAGGCAGGCGGATGGGGACATAATGTCTTCTCCAGACAGAATCTCGGCTTCGAACAGTGGTATGTCGACATGCTTATGCGCTGGTCGAAGCAGGACCCCATCGATGCGCGTGAGATAGCCCGCAACGACGCCGTCTATGCAACCCAGCAGAACCGTAATCCCTTCGTCGACTATCCAGGACTCGAGGACTACATCTGGGGGGACAAGCAGGACGTACAGTTCAGCTACGACAACTATGAAGGCCATGGTGGTGGCCAGGTGCCGACCGTGGCCATGCCAGTCTTCGCGCCTGACGCAGGAACATATTATAATAATGTGGAGGTTACGCTGACCACGGCCACAGAGGGTGCTACCATCTATTATACTACTGACGGTGCCGATGCCTCGGCCAACAGCATTTATTACGAAGGTCCCTTTACCGTGTCGGAAACCTGTGTCATCAAGGCCGTGGCCATCAAGGACGGTGTGGAGAGCTATCAGGCCTCAGCCTTCTATCAGATTACCGATGATGAGCAGCCTGACAATCCTGACGATCCTGGTGACGAGCCTGAAGAAGATCCCGAAGAAGGCGGCGACGTGCCTGGTGCTGAAACACCCGTTAGCGGCGATATTGTCCTCTGCGATAACCTCTTCCATACCAGCTATGGTGGTTCCATCTCTTCCTCAGTGACCGACGACTTGGTCGGCTCAATGCACGGCGTTACCGTGACCTATTCGCTGGCCGACGGTTCCAACCGCTATGTCAACAGCAGTCATCTGCGCCTCTATCCCGGTAACAAGCTCATCTTCAGCGTCGAGCAGGGACAGCTGACCGGACTGGAGTTCGAGTTTGCCAGTGGCACGCCTTCCGACAGGCTTGAGGCCGACGGCGTTGCCCTCAGCGATGCCACGTGGTCGGGCAATGCCAAGCAGGTGGTCATCACGCTGGCCTCAGGCAAGCATGCCCGTATTTCAAATGTCAAGGTAACCGTTTCTTCTGCTACGGGTATCGATATGGCAACCTTCCGTACACTCGACGGCCAGCGCGTCATCTACGACCTCAGCGGTCGCCGCGTCACCAATCCTACTCGTGGCATATACTTCGTGGATGGTAAGAAAGTCATGATAGAATAAATTAATGATAATACGAAACAATATGAAGAAGATTTTAATGATGTTGTCGTTTGTGGCGTTTACCATGACGATGATGGCCGTGCCTGCCAAGCGCGGCATGTGGAAGATGCTGACACTCAGCAATGGTACTGAAGTGAGAGCACAACTGGTGGGTGACGAACACGGACATTACTGGCTGTCTGAGGACGGTACCGCTTACCGTGAGGTTAGCGGTACAGACCGCTATGAGGCTATTGATGTTCAGCAAGCTGTGGCGAAGGCCAATGCCCGTCGCGCCAAAGCCAATGCCCGTCGCACGAAGCGACTGGGTAGCCATCGTGTCGTCGTTGGCGAGCAGACCCACTACACGGGTGAGAAGAAAGGACTGGTCATCCTGATGAACTTCAAGGACACCAAGTTCAAGACCGCCAACAACTTAGCTAAGTACAAGGACATTCTCAACAAGGAGAACTATAACGTCAGCCCCTTCCAGGGTTCCGTGGCTGACTACTTCAAGGCGCAGAGCACCGATGCTAACGGTGAGAGCCAGTTTGTGCTTACCTTTGACGTCGTAGGTCCCTATACGGCTCTTAAAAATTACTCATACTACGGTACAGATAGTGGTGCCGAGGGCAACGACCAGCATCCCGATGAGTTGGTGGTTGAAGCTGTTCAGGCTGCTGCCGCCGACGCTGAGGCCAACCTCAACTTTGCCGACTACGACTGGGATGGTGACGGCGAGGTCGACCAAGTGTTCATCCTCTATGCAGGAAAAGGACAGGCCGATGGCGGTGCTGCTAATACCATCTGGCCTCACATGTGGTATTTGTCAGGCACCAACATGCAGCAGGAGATTAATGGTGTCACCATTGACACCTACGCCTGTTCGAATGAAATTATGTCCGATGGCACCATCGAGGGCATTGGCTGCTTCTGCCACGAGTTCAGCCATTGCATGGGATTCCCCGATTTCTACGACACCAGCTACAGTGGCTGGTACGGTATGGGCAGCTGGGACCTGATGTGCAGCGGCTCCTATAATGGCAACACCTATAAGCCGGCAGGTTACAACGCCTATGAGAAGTGGATGTCTGGCTGGCTGGAACCCATCGAGCTGACTGAGGACGTGAAGGTCGAGAACCTCAAGGCCCTCAGCGACGGCGGCGACGCCTACATCCTCTACAATAGTGGCCACCGCGACGAATACTATACCATCGAGAACCGTCAGAAGAAGGGCTGGGATGCTGAGTTACCGGGCAAGGGCCTCATGATTGTCCATGTCGACTTCGACTCTAATATCTGGCAGGAGAACAATCCCAACACCAAAGTCACCCAGCAGGATGTGAACGACTATGCAGCAGAAGGCTACACCATCCATGCGAACGACCATCAGCGCTTTGCACTCTTCTGTGCTGATAACAAACCTAGCGATTATTCGGAATCCAACGACCTCTATCCTTATGGCAACAAGAACAGTCTGACGGCCACGTCGACGCCCAAGGCTTCGCTCTACAACACCAATGCCGCCGGTACGAAGCTCATGGAGAAGGGCATCACCGCCATTACCCAGAATGCCGACGGCACGATGTCGTTCGTCTATGGCGATCCCGACAATCCTGAAAATCCGGAGAATCCCGATCCTATCATCAATCCCGACCTGCCCGAGGGTACGCTGCTTAGCGAGACCTTCGACAATCTCGACGGTGAGGGAGGAAATGACGGCAAGTGGAGCGGCTCTCTTTCCATGCCAGCCATTGACCTGACCGATTCCGAAAGTCCCCTGTACGGCTGGACGTCCGACAACGGTAAGGTGTATGCCGGCAACAAGTGTGTCAAGTTAGGCACGTCGAGCCTTCCCGGCATCATCACTACGCCTGCTATGACCGTCAGTAGTACCGCCAAGCTCACTTTCCGTGCTGGTGCATGGAAAACCACTGACGAGAACACCACGTTGAAACTGTCGGTCAGTAACGGCACCATCGAACCCGCTGAAGTCACCATGAAGACTGGCGAGTTTACCGCCTTCGAGGCCACCATTACTGTCAACAACGGAGCTGCCCCCGGATATGCTGCCGCCAATTCCAATGTCAAAGTCACCTTCGCCACCGAGGGTGCTAAGGCTCGCTTCTTCCTCGACGACGTCGATGTGAAAGCTGCCGGTGCTACGTCGATTAGTGAAAAGGGAATAGTGAAAAATGAAACAGCCACTGCCGCCACCGATTGGTACACCCTCGACGGTCGCCGCCTCAGCGGTCAGCCCGTCAACAAGGGGCTCTACATTGTTAACGGTAAAAAGTATATAGTTAAGTAACCTATCGGCTGTCAGACAACGGAAGTGTTAAAACTGTGCCATGCTTTGGCACACAGTGTGCCACGGCTTGGCACACGTTGTGCCAAGCCGTGGCACAGTTTTCTGTTTGGCATGTGTAAACGCTCAATTAACATTTTCTTAACATAATAAGGATATGCCTTTAACTTAAAATTCCTATCCTTTTAACATAAAAAGAGCCTCTATTTAACATAACAATATGCAAAAGAGATATGAATACAGAGCATCAAAGATGGACTATAACAACCTTCCTATGGTTTAAATTATGTTAATTGGTTAAGTTTTCCACTTTTTTGTTGAAGTAGAGTGAAAAGAAATGACTATCTTTGCAGGAAATATACTCATTAGTGAAACCTTATTATCAGTTTTATGAAAAAGAAGATTAAGTTTAGCCTCGTCTATCGCGACATGTGGCAGTCAAGCGGCAAGTTCCAGCCCCGTAAGGACCAGTTAGAGCGCATAGCCCCAGTGATTATTGACATGGGATGCTTTGCCCGTGTAGAGACCAATGGTGGTGCCTTCGAGCAGGTGAACCTGCTGGCAGGTGAGAATCCTAACCCAGCAGTCCGTGCTTTCTGCAAGCCGTTCAACGAGGCAGGCATACAAACCCACATGCTGGACCGTGGCTTGAATGCCATCCGCATGTATCCCGTGCCTGACGACGTCCGTCAGCTGATGTACAAGGTGAAGAAGGCGCAGGGTGTGGACATTCCGCGCATCTTCTGCGGTCTGAACGACACGCGCAACATCATTCCCAGCATCAAGTGGGCCAAGGAGGCCGGTATGATTCCGCAGGCTACGCTGTGTATCACGACGAGTCCCGTGCACACCGTGGAATACTATAGTGGCATTGCCGACGAGGTGATTGCTGCCGGTGCCGAGGAAATCTGTCTGAAGGATATGGCAGGTATCGGTCAGCCCGCTCTGTTGGGTGCCCTGACGAAGGCCATCAAGGAGAAGCATCCCGACGTCATCATCCAGTATCACGGACACTCAGGTCCCGGCTTGTCAATGGCCTCGATTCTGGAGGTGTGCAACAACGGTGCCGACATCATCGATACGGCCATTGAGCCGCTGTCGTGGGGTAAGGTGCATCCGGATATTATCTCGGTACAGTCGATGCTGAAGAACGAAGGCTTCGAGGTAGACGAAATCAATATGAATGCGTATATGCAGGCACGTAGCCTGACGCAGGAGTTCGTGGACGACTGGCTGGGCTACTTCATCAATCCTGCTAACAAGCACATGTCGAGCCTGTTGTTGGGTTGCGGTCTGCCTGGTGGTATGATGGGTTCAATGATGGCCGACCTGGGTGGCATCCACAGCAGCATCAACAAGCTGCGCGCCAAGAAGGGTGAGCCGGAACTGGGCATTGACGACATGCTCGTGAAGCTGTTCCAGGAGGTAGAGTATGTGTGGCCGAAGGTAGGTTATCCCCCATTAGTGACGCCGTTCTCTCAGTATACGAAGAACATTGCGCTGATGAACCTGCTGACCATCGAACAGGGCAAGGGCCGCTACGTGATGATGGACGATGCCATGTGGGGCATGATCCTGGGCAAGAGCGGCAAGATTCCTGGCGAGATTGCTCCCGAACTGAAGGAGCTGGCTGCCAAGCAGGGCAAGGAGTTCACCGACGTCGACCCGCACACTTTGCTGAAGAATGCGCTGCCCGATTTCCGCAAGGAGATGGACGAGAACGGCTGGGAGTACGGTCAAGACGACGAGGAGCTGTTCGAGCTGGCTATGCACCCCGAGCAGTACCGCGTGCTGAAGAGCGGTATGGCCAAGAAGAACTTCCTGGCCGACCTGCAGAAGCAGAAGGATGCCAAGTTAGGCAGCAAGATGAGTCTCGAGGAACTGTCGGCCTTCAAACATGCCAAAGCCGACCCTATTACGGCTCCCGTTGCCGGACAGGTGTACTACGAATTCTCGGGCGAAGGCGCCTGCGAGCCTTGTCTGGAACCGTTTATCGGCCAGAAGTACCAGGAGGGCGACACCTACTGCTACATTCAGGCTTCTTGGGGCGAGATTGTTCCCATTCCAGCCTGTCTGGGTGGTAAGCTCGTCGAGGTGGCCGCCAAGCAGGGTGCCAAGGTGCGCCGTGGCGACAACTTAGGTTGGATTGAGCGGCCTAACGGCAATTAAGAGTTAAGAATTAAGAATTGTTGCCTACGGCATTAAGAATTAAGAATTAGGCTGACTAAACTCATTTTGGAAACGAAAGAGATACATATTAGTGACTATCATTATGACCTGCCTGATGAACGGATAGCCAAATTTCCGGAACCACAGCGCGACCATTCGAAGTTGCTGATATACAACAAAGGTAAGGTAGGGGAGGATGTGTTCTGGCATCTTCCCCAGTACCTTCCAAAGGGTGGCCTGATGGTGATGAACAACACCAAGGTCATTCAGGCGCGCCTGCACTTCCGTAAGAGCGACGCCTACGGACAGCCTACGGGCGCCCTGATAGAGATATTCCTGTTGGAGCCTTTTGTGCCTGCCGACTACGAGCAGATGTTCCAGCAGACGAGCCGTTGCCAGTGGCTGTGCTTGGTGGGTAACCAGAAAAAATGGAAGGAAGGCCCACTATTTCGCAAACTGGAAATCAGGAACGAGACAATAGACATCCGTGCAACTCGTCTGGGTGAGCACGGCACCAGTCAGCTCATCGACTTTGAGTGGAGCGTCACGCCAAGTTCTTCTTCAAATGGCGAAGAGAGTGGCGTGAAGGGTGTGTCGTTTGCTGAAATCCTCGATGCGATGGGTGAGTTGCCCATTCCGCCATACCTGAACCGTGAGACCCAGGAGAGCGACAAGACCACATACCAGACGGTATACTCGAAAATCAAGGGTAGCGTGGCGGCTCCGACTGCCGGCCTGCACTTCACACAACGGGTGTTGGATGATGTCGATGCCCGAGGTATTGAGCGTGAGGAACTGACGCTACACGTTGGCGCAGGAACCTTTAAGCCCGTGAAGAGCGAGACCATCGGCGAGCATGCCATGCATACGGAGTATATTGCTGTGCGCCGTCATACCGTTGAGCGTCTGTTGGCTCATCAGTGTGAGGCTATTGCCGTCGGCACTACCAGCGTGCGTACGCTGGAAAGTCTGTACTATATGGGTCTGAAGCTTGAAAACGACCCGACGCTGTCGGCTGAGGCCTTGCACGTTTGCCAATGGGAGCCTTACGAACATGTGGCAAGCATCACGCCGCAGAAGGCGCTACAGAATCTGTTAGCGTGGTATGATCGGAACGGCGAGAGCGTCCTGCATTCGTCTACGCAGATTATCATCGCTCCGGGCTATGACTACAAGATAGTGAAAATGCTCATCACCAACTTCCATCAGCCGCAGTCGACGCTGCTCTTGCTGGTGAGTGCCTTTGTGCATGGTGACTGGCGCAAGATTTACGACTATGCTCTGGCTCATGACTTCCGTTTCCTGAGCTATGGCGACTCGTCGCTGTTGATTCCCTGAGGGGAAGTAAAAAGGTAAGAAAGTAAGAAAGTAAAGATATATGAAGTACGGATTAATTAAAGTCGCTGCTGCCGTTCCTGCTGTCAAGGTGGCCGACATTGCGTATAACGTGGTAGAAATCGAGAAACTCATCACGCTGGCTGACAGCGAGGACGTGGAGATTGTCTGTTTCCCCGAACTCTGTCTGACGGGCTATTCCTGTCAGGACCTGTTCAAGTCGCAACTGCTGCAGACCAAAGCCGAGGAAGGCCTGATGATGCTTCTAGAGTTTACGCGTAAGCTTGATATCATCTGTGTCATCGGTATGCCTATACAGGCTGAGGGACTGTTGCTCAACTGTGCTGTCATCATCCAGAGCGGCAGCATTCTGGGTATCGTCCCAAAGACCTATCTGCCTAACTACAACGAGTTTTACGAGAAACGCTGGTTTGCATCGGCTCAGGACCTTAACAGTACGTCGTTTTATCTGGCGGGCAACCTTGTCACGCTGAGTGCCGACCCCAAACTGTTCCAGACGGGCGACGGCGTCAAGTTTGGCGTCGAGATATGTGAAGACCTCTGGGCTCCCGTGCCTCCCAGCAACCTGCTGACGATGGCTGGTGCCGACATCATTCTGAACTGCTCGGCCAGCGACGACCTCATCGGCAAGCATCGCTATCTGCGTTCGTTGCTCATGCAGCAGAGTGCCCGTACGCTGAGCGGTTACGTCTATGCCTCGTGTGGCTTTGGCGAGTCCACGCAGGATGTCGTCTATGGCGGCAATGCCATCATTGTTGAGAACGGCCGCATACTGGTCGAGGGCGACCGCTACTCCTTGCAGCCGCAGTTGCAGGTTACGCAGATTGATGTTGAACGCCTGCGCACGGAGCGTCAGTCGAACACCACCTTCATCAATGCCCAGCGTGGTGCCCATGCTGCCATCATCGATGCCAAACCCCTGAGCGGTGAGCATTCGTTCAAGATGGAACGCCCCGTCAATCCGCATCCCTTCATTCCCAATGCCAACGATATGGCCGAGACGTGTGAAGAGATACTCAATATCCAGACAGTAGGACTGGCCAAGCGTCTGCTCCATACCAACTGCGAACATGTTGTCATTGGCATCAGCGGCGGTCTCGATTCCACACTGGCCCTGCTGATATGCGTGCGCACCTTCGACAAGCTGGGCTACGACCGTCGTGGCATCATCGGCGTCACCATGCCAGGCTTTGGTACCAGCGATCGCACCCACGATAATGCCACGTCGCTCATGCAGTCGTTAGGCATTTCACAGATGGAGATTTCCATCAGCAAGGCTGTCACTCAGCACTTCGAGGATATCGGTCACGACCCGAAGAAGCACGATGCCACCTATGAGAATTCCCAGGCTCGCGAGCGCACCCAGATACTGATGGACCTCGCCAACAAGTTGCAGGCCATTGTGGTCGGTACGGGTGACTTGTCGGAATTGGCTCTGGGCTGGGCAACGTATAATGGCGACCACATGTCGATGTATGGTGTCAATGCCGGTGTGCCGAAGACGCTCATCCAGTATCTCATCCGCTATATTGCTGCCATTCCGGCCTTTGGTGCCCAGCGCGACGTGCTTATTGACGTGGTCAACACGCCCATCTCGCCTGAGTTGACACCTGCCGATGCCGAGGGAAACATTCAGCAGAAGACCGAGGACCTTGTCGGCCCTTATGAGCTGCACGACTTCTTCCTCTACCATTTCATGCGTTTCGGCTTCCGACCTGCCAAGATATTCCTCCTGGCACAGCATGCCTTTATGAAGGAATACGACGCTGAAACCATCAAGAAATGGCTGCTAGTATTCTTCCGCCGCTTCTTCTCGCAGCAGTTCAAGCGTTCCTGTTTGCCCGACGGTCCGAAGGTTGGCAGCATCAGTCTTTCGCCACGTGGTGACTGGCGCATGCCCAGCGATGCCTCGTCGGCTCTCTGGCTCAAGGAGTGTGAGGAATTATAATGTAATACAAGTTTTCAAGTTTTTTCTATCACGAATTAGAGAATTATAGAATTATATAAGATGAGTTTTGCATCTCTTTCTGGCATGCAGCACCCAATAAAAATTCTCTAATTCTCTAATTCTTGATAATTACAAGAAATAATTACTTGATAAGTTCGACGCTGCGCTGCAGGAACTTATCTTATTAACCCTTGATAAGTTCGACGCTGCGCTGCAGGAACTTATCTTATTAACCCTTGATAAGTTCGACGCTGCGCTGCAGGAACTTATCGAGCGCTTCGCCCTTGAGCATGCCGTTCTGGAGCAGTGCCAGGTCGATGAGCTGGTGGACGATGGCGTTATCAGCGGCAAAATCGCTAAGCACACTATTTTTCTTGTCCTTCTGCTCCTGGACGGCCTTCTCGCACTCGGCCTTCATGTCTTTGTCGTCCTGGGTGAGCTCGTCGTACTTCTTCTTCTCTTGAGCCTGACGGATGGCTGCCAGACGGGCCTCCTGACCCTTCAGCTCGCTCTCGATGGGCTTCAGTGCCTCTTCGGTATTGGCCTTGCAGTCGTCGAGTACACGCTTGACCAAAGGATGGTCGGCGTTGAGCACCAGATTCAGCGAGTCGGGCATCTGAGCGTAGAAGTTCATGCCCTGCTGGAAACGGCTCATCTCCTTCATGCGGCGCATCCATTCGTTCTGCGTGATGACTACGGGGCGCTGGCTCTCGCCAAGGCTCTGTACCTCGACCATGAACTCCGTCTTCTCCATCTTCGGCATCTGCGACTTGAAGACCTGTGACAAATTGGCAGACTCGTCCTCTGTCAGGTTCGACTTCGGAGCGTCGTCCTTCACAATGAGACGGTCGATGATGTCGCTGTCAACGCGGGTGAAGCGGCTCTTCTCGAACTTCTGCTCCAGCATCTGGATGGCAGGCACGTCGAGCTGGCCGTCGAGCAGGATGACTGAATAGCCCTTGTCCTTGGCTCCCTGGATGTACGAATACTGCTCCTCCTTATCGGTAGCATACAGATAGATGAGGTTGCCGTCCTTGTCCTTCTGGGCACCCTCGATGAGTGTCTTGTACTCGTCGAAGGTGAAGTATTTGCCCTCTGTGTCCTTGAAGAGTGCAAACTCCTTGGCGCGGTCGTAGAAACTCTCCTCCGACAGCATACCGTAGTTGATGAAGAGCTTCAGGTCGTCCCACTTCTCCTCGTACTGCTTGCGGTCCTCCTTGAAGATGGCCTGCAGACGGTCGGCGACCTTCTTCGTGATGTAGGTGGAGATTTTCTTCACCTCGCGGTCGCTCTGGAGGTAGCTACGAGAGACGTTCAGGGGAATATCGGGTGAATCGATGACACCATGCAGCAGCGTCAGGAACTCAGGCACGATACCCTCTACCTGGTCGGTCACGAAGACCTGGTTGCAATACAGCTGAATCTTGTTGCGCTGCAGGTCGATGTTCGACTTGATGCGGGGGAAGTAGAGGATACCCGTGAGGTTGAAGGGATAGTCGACGTTCAGGTGAATCCAGAACATCGGTTCGTCGCTCATGGGATAGAGCTCGCGGTAGAACTTCTGGTAGTCCTCGTCCTTCAGCGTGCTGGGAGCCTTGGTCCACAGCGGCTCGGCATTGTTGATAATGTTGTCCTCCTGTGTGTCCACCATCTCCTTCTTCTCGCTCGACCACTCCTGCTTCTTTCCGAAAGCCACAGGTACGGCCATGAACTTGCAGTATTTGGTCAGCAGCTGCTGGATGCGCTCCTTCTCGAGGAACTCCTTGCAGTCGTCATCCAGATAGAGGATGATGTCCGAACCGCGGTCCTCTTTCTCAGCATCGTCAATCTCGTAGGCGGGAGAGCCGTCGCAGCTCCACTTCACAGCCTTGGCGCCGTCCTTGTAACTCTTTGTCACAATCTCCACCTTCTTCGATACCATGAAGCTGGAATAGAAGCCCAGTCCGAAGTGTCCGATGATGTTGTTGGCGTTGTCCTTGTACTTCTCCAGGAAGTCGTTGACACCCGAGAAAGCTATCTGATTGATGTACTTGTCGATTTCCTCCTCGGTCATACCGATACCGCGGTCTGAGATGGTGATGGTACCCTTGTCCTTGTCCAGCGAAATATGCACGGTCAGGTCGCCCATATCGCCCTTGAACTCGCCCTGCTGGGCCAGCGTCTTCAGCTTCTGGGTGGCGTCGACGGCATTCGAAACCATCTCGCGCAGGAAAATCTCGTGGTCTGAGTAGAGAAACTTTTTGATGACGGGGAAGATGTTCTCAGTTGTAACCCCGATGTTACCTTTTTGCATATACCTTATTATTATTATATTTCGTTAATCTTTTTGCTATTCTGGTGCAAATATCGTGCCAATTCCCAAAAAAGTATTACCTTTGCACGCAAAATTCAATAAATTATGGCAAAAAGAAGGTGGCGCTGCAAAGCCGGACAACAGCCTACGGAGTTCGACAAGCGCATCATGTATTTAGAGAATAAAGGAGCACTGGTGCCTACACCAGACTTGATCAAGACTCCTGAACAGATTGAAGGCATCCGCAGGGCCGGTGTGGTCAACACGGGTGTGTTGGATGCTGTCGAGAAAGAGATATGTGCCGGCATGTCGACGCTGGAGATAGACCAGATATGCCGTGACTACTGTGCCCTGCACAATGCAATACCGGCCTGTCTGAACTATGACCTCGAGGACGGCGAGACGCCGCCGTTCCCCATGTCGGTATGTACGAGCATCAACGAGGTGGTGTGTCACGGCATACCCAAGGCCGAGGACATTCTGGAAGAGGGCGACATCATCAACGTCGACTTCACCACCATTCTCGACGGCTACTATGCCGATGCCTCGCGAATGTTCATCATAGGAAAGACAACGCCCGAGAAAGAACAGCTGGTGCGCGTCACCAAGGAATGTCTGGAGATAGGCATGGAGGCTGCCAAGCCCTGGGGCTTTGTCAACGAGATAGGCAAGGCCATTCAGAAGCACGCCGACAAATTCCACTACGGCATAGTACGCGACCTGTGCGGTCATGGGGTGGGGAACCACTTCCACGAAGACCCAGAAGTTGCCCACTTCAAGCAGAAGGGCAACGGCATGCTGCTCGTACCCGGTATGGTGTTTACCATCGAACCCATGATTAATATGGGTACTTGGAAAGTCTTCATAGACTCCGAAGACCCCTACGGCTGGGAAGTCATCTCCGACGACGAACTGCCCTCTGCCCAATGGGAGCACACCCTCCTCATGACTGAGCACGGCGTGGAGGTGCTGACATATTAATCCACTATCTTTCCTGATACTCCGGGGAAAGCTCAAAGGTATGTCAAGGGACTGTCCTTGAAAGGTGGTGGCGGTAAGTTGGAGTAAACAAATTAACTATATCACAGTGGGGAATCCCCACTGTGATAAGACAAAACAATATCAACTACAAAACAAAAGATGCTAAACGGTACAGCAAATTCACTGAATTTACTAACCAATTTCACTGAATTTGCTGACCAATTTCACTTAATTTGCATTGGTGGTCCACCCTTCATAACTGGTGATGCCTATGGACTGAGAGATTTAGACAATACTGTTTTTGCTGCCATTCGCAAGAATCCAAGCTATTCATACGAGCAACTTGCTGATTACTGTGGTTTCTCTCGCCCCACTATTGCCCGTACCATTAAGTCTTTGCAAAGCAAGGGGCTGATTCATCGTATAGGCTCTGACAAGACTGGCCATTGGGAATTCTAACGATGCTCGGCATTAGGCAATTAAACTTTTTCCACTTTTTTTTGATTACAAAATTATTCAGTATCTTTGCAGTATTACTTGGAGGGTGGCGACGAGTCGCGCCTGTTGAAGAGTGATAAACATAGAGGAAAGCTGAAAAGCTTTGTTCCGCAAGAGAATCTGGAAAATTCACTGTATCAAGGAGCAAGTTTGAAAGCTGTTCTTCCTGTTGTGTATATATCTCTGTACCTTATTTTATGTAAGGGCAGCTCACATATATGCGGCAGGTGTGAGTTGTTTTTTCATTCTTATTGATACAGGTATTCCAGAACCTTCTTGCTAGGAATGGTAAGTAGGGAAGTATCAGAAACCAAGAATTGTAAGGTTGATTCTTATGGAACGGAGGTGCTTGATTACATTTCCGGCGAAGAGGTTATGCGCATCTATAAGGTAAAGAAGTCGTGGCTTTATACTTCTGCCAAGCGGAACCAAGTGCCAGTATGTAGGATTGCTGGGATGAACTACTACAGCCGCAAGCACATGGACGTATTGTTTGGCAAGTCGGCTGAAGTGGAGGCTGTTAATGAGTGGCTGACTATGAAGGAGGCTCAGGAACTATATGGCATGAGTGCTGCATCTGTCCGCTCCAACGCCTATCGCCATCATATTCCGACCAAGCGAGAATATGGCCAGACCTACTACTCCAAAGACCACTTTGAGAAACTAAGGCGCACAGACCTTGTAACGGATGACAGCTACTACACAGCCAGGGAAGCTGCTGAGAAATATGGGATGAGCACCGCAAATGTCGGCATTATTGCTAAGAAGAGTAATATCGTCACTGTCAAGGTGGGCGTAAAGAACCTGATACCAAAAGTGGACTTCGACAAGGTAATGGCTGAGTATATTTGTTTGGGAATTAAATCATAAAATCAGCCCCCTAATAATCAGATGGTTACGTTTAAAATGTGCATTAATTTGAGAAATAATTCCAAGAATCTTGCCCAATTCAAAAAATAGTTGTATCTTTGCACCGTGAAACTGCGCGAAGGTGGGCTACACTTCAGCAAAGAACATATTCTTTGCATTCGGTTTGCACCACCCTTGCACCCAAAATTAGAGAATACGATGAGTACAATAGAAGAATTGCAGAAACTCCGTGAGCGTGAAGACCACGTAGAGTTCAAGAAGGCAGAGCATAACTACCCGTTCGCAGGAGGCCAGAAGACCGACCCCAAAGACCGTAGGCATTGTGTATTAGGATATGTTGTCGCCTTGGCTAATGAGAAAGGTGGTCGTTTGGTTCTTGGAATGGCTGATGCCTATCCCCATGAGGTTGCTGGTAGTGATTTTGCCGAGAACGAGACAGGCAATCTTGAAGACGAGATTTATAAGCGTCTCCATATACGCGTTCGTACCGAAGAACTGTATGACGAGAAGCAACGTCGTGTCCTTGTCATCAATGTGCCTTCTCGTCCTGTTGGTAAGGCACTTCGTTTCGAGGGTGTTCCCTTGATGCGAGTGGGCGAAAGTCTGCGTGAAATGGACGATGCTGAATACTTCTCCATCATTTCCGAGCAAGACCCAGATTTCTCATCCCGTGTCTGCGAAGGGCTTATGATTGAAGACCTTGATGCTGAAGCTGTAGAAAACATGCGCAAACTCATTGCTGACAAGCAGAAACGGACTGATGCAAATACCATTCCTCTGCCACAATTACTGAAAGACCTGTTGCTGATTGATGATGATGGCAATATGAAATATGCGACTCTTTTGTTGTTGGGAAAGTCTGAAGCCATCAATCGTTATCTGCTACAGGCAAATGTTGTGATAGAATACAGAACCAGTCAAAGCCAAGTACGCTACAGCGCCCGTCAGGAATACCGTCTGCCGTTGTTCGTCGCTATCGAGAAGATATGGGAATACATCAACCAACCTGCTTGCAATCCGCTACTACACATCAATGATCTACCTCGCATCCTCGATTGTCCGGCATTCAACAAAGAGACTATTCGTGAGGCCATTATTAACGCTATGATTCACCGTAGCCTACAGATGGGGTCTGACATCTTCATCCATCTTTATCCTGATATGGTGGAAATCTCTAACCCTGGCGGATTCCCATACGGCGTAAACATCGGCAATATCCTCACCGTCAACAGTTCGCCCCGTAGCCGACTGATGGCCGAAGTGATAGAAAAGACGGGATTGATAGAGCGAAGCGGACAGGGTGTTGACATCATGTTTACCAACTGCATCAAGGAGGGCAAACCGCTTCCTGACTACTCCTATTCTGATGATTATCAGGTGGACTTGCGCTTCTACGGTGAGATTCCTGACGATGCCTTTTACCTCTTTGCCCAGGATATTTGCCATACCCCCGAACTCGAAAGTCAGATGAATACTTTCGACTGGCTGACGCTTCACTATATCTGGAAAGGTAATGCAGAGGCTGTTTATAAGGAGAGTTGCCCGAAATTAATAGAAATGGGGTTGATTGCAGAAGATGTGTATTTTGGATATGTCCTTTCCACCCGTTATCTGCTTTATAAGCCACATGTAAAATCAGTCGCTGGGCAATATGACATCAATCATATCCAAATAGTATATCATGTGATTCGGCGTAACGGCGATGCCTCCATGAGTGATTTTGTGGCAGCATTCGACGGCATTTTGACACAAAAGCAAGTGCGTAACCTCATCGAAGGTCTCTGCAAGACACCACTGATTGCTTCACATGGTAATGCACGTGCTACGAGATATAACTGGATAAATAGTAACACTTAAACCGAACAAATATGCGACAAAGATTCTTTTATTTATTTCTATTAGCTACGGTACTTGTCTCTTGCTCTGGAGACAAAGTGAAGTATCGTATCGGAGTATCACAGTGTTCGGATGACATTTGGCGCGACAAGCAGAATGCGGAATTGAAGATGGGCGCCTACTTCCACGACGGTGTGGCATTGAAGTTTGCCGCCGCTTACGATAGCGACGAGCGTCAGGTGCAGCAGATTGACAGTCTTGTGAATGAGGGTATCGACTTGCTGATTGTGGCTCCGAATCAGGTGCAGACTATCTCGCCTGCCATCGATCGTGCCTACGACAAAGGAATCCCCGTGATTGTGTTTGAACGCAAGACCAGTTCACAGAAATATACCGCTTTTATTAGTGCCGACAACTACGAGATGGGACGTGTGATGGGCGAGTATATCGTCACGCGACTTCACGGACAGGGTTCAGTACTGGAGATTAAGGGACTGGAAGGCTCTTCGCCCTCCATCGAGCGTCATAACGGTTTTATGGACGCTATCAAGAATGCACCAGGCATCAAGGTCGTTGCCTCGTTACAGGGCGACTGGACCGAGCTGAAGGCTTACGAGAGTACTCAGCAATGGCTCCTTAATAATAAAGATGTACGCGTAGACCTGGTGTTTGGCGCCAACGACCGTACAGCGATGGGAGCAAGGAAAGCTCTTGGCAAGGATGTGCTATACTGTGGCATTGACGGCCTGCCGGGAGAGAACGGCGGCATCCAACTGGTGCGCGACTCTTTGCTCGACGCTTCGTACATCTATCCCACACATGGTGATCAAATCATTGAATTGGCCGTTAATATTCTCGAAGGAAAACCCTACGAGAAAGAGACGCTGATGATGTCGGCCTTGGTGACAAGCGACAATGCCAAGGTGCTGCTGATGCAGGGCGAGGAGTTGATGCAACAGGCTGATCGTCTGGAACAGTTACACAATAAAGCCGACAACTACCTGCATAAGCTTGACACGCAGCGTATTGTGAATTGGCTGGCCATCGGCATCATCGCATTACTCATCGTCGTCATCGTATTGTTCTACCTCTATCATTTGCGGAAAATCAATATGCAAAGAGAGCGCGTAGTTAACACTTTATGGAACCTTAAACCAGAAAATGTCCCAGCCGCTTCTGAACCCTCTGAGTCCCCCCAAAAGTCCGAAATACCAGAGGAATTAGAAAGTACCGTTATTCCTGAGGAGAGCGACCCCACAGCTGTCTCTTTGTTTATTACTCGTTTTAAGGATGTCGTAGAAGCCCGTCTGACTGACAGTGATATCAGTGTGGAGGATTTGGCTGCAGACATGAACCTCAGCCGTGTACAGCTCTACCGCAAGGTAAAAGGCCGTTACTGGCTCGTCACCTGTTGAATTGCTGCGCACCGCCCGTCTGAACCGTGCCTACCAGTTGTTGCTCACCACCGACAAGAGCGTCTCTGAGGTGGCCTACGCCGTAGGCTTCACTGCTCCCAGTTACTTTACGAAATGTTTCAAAGAGGAGTATGGTATGGTGCCGGGTGACGTAAGGAAGTAAAAAGTGAATAATTTGCTGCCACTTAATGTGCGAAAGCTAAGAAATATCGTTCATTCCATCACAAAAATGTTACATTGCAACATATTTTGCACGGGATGAACGATATTTTTCATACACATATTAGTTTTGTTTGTACTTTTGTAGCAGAAATTTTAACGCAAACAGTATTAACAAACTAAAAACGTAATGCAAATGAAACAAGCGAAACGATTCATTCTGAGTTTCCTAGCAACGATGCTGTGTACAATAATGTACGCGCAACAGGAAATCACTGGCACGGTGACCGACGAAATGGGTCCGGTCATTGGTGCGACAGTTATGGAGAAGGGCACGACCAACGGTACGGTGACCGACTTCGACGGTAACTTTAAGCTGAAGATAGAGGCAGGCAAGACGCTGGTGTTTACCTACATCGGCTATCAGACGCAAGAGCTGCCTGCTGCCAATGGCATGAAGGTAGAGTTGAAAAGCGATGCCCAATTGCTAAACGAAGTGGTGGTAACGGGTTATCAGGTACAGCGTAAGGCAGACTTGACAGGTTCCGTAGGTGTCATTGAGACCAAGGACTTCAAGGCCAGCAACACCGACCCCATGTCATCATTGCAAGGTAAGGTGCCTGGCATGACTATCAGAAGTAACGGCTCTCCTTCCGGCGAGGCTGATGTGCATATCCGTGGTATCGGCAGTATGGGTGGCTCGAGCACTGCACCTCTTTATATAGTAGACGGTATGCCTTACAGCGGTTCTATGAACAATTTGAACGCAAACGATATTGAGACCATGCAGGTGTTGAAGGATGCTGCCTCTGCCTCCATCTACGGAAGCCGCGCTGCCAATGGTGTGATCGTTATTACTACCAAGAAGGGCAAGAAGGGCGACAAGATCAATATCGACTTCAATGCTTCCGTTTCGGCATCTTGGATGACTCAGAAGATGAAGCTTCTCAACAGCCAGCAGTATGCTACTGCTCTGGTTCAGGCAGCACTGAACGACGGCAAGAACCCTCATGACTATGCTCAGAACTACGGTCTGTCGCTGACGGTCGATGGTGGCACACCTATTACGGTGTATAATCCTGCTACGGGCGCTATGGAATCATATACCGTAGGCGGATTCTACGACGGCTTTATGAACGCTAAGAAGACTATGCCGTACAGCGATACCGACTGGGTAGACGAAATCGGACGTACAGGTATCACCCAGAATTACGACATCGCTTTCTCGAAGGCCAGCGAAAAGACCACGCAACTTTTCTCCTTCGGCTATAAGAAGGCCCTGGGTGTGTTGAAGCATACCGACTTTGAGAACTTCTCAGCCCGCATGAACAGCAGCTATAAGCTCAATAGCATTGTCAGTGTCGGTGAGAACGCTCAGTTCTCTTATTCAAATAGTGTCGATTGCGCACCTCTGGAGAATGCCCTGAAGATGGCTTCCACACTGCCTGTCTATGAAATCGACGGCGAGACCTTTTCTGGTCCTGTAGGTGGTATGAGCGACCGTCAGAATCCGATGCGCGAACTCTATCATAACAAGGACAATAGTCTGAAGAAGTGGCGCATCTTTGCCAATGCCTACGTTGACATCACACCAATCAAGGGCATGCTCTTCCGTTCAAACTTTGGTATTGACTATACCAACGGCTATATCCGCAGCCTGCAGCATACTTTCGATTCAGACGTCGTGAAGAACAGCACAAGTGCCAGCACGATGTCACAAAGCCACAGCACCAAGTGGACATGGTCGAACACCCTGCAGTATAACTTTGATATTGTGGAGAATCATAACCTGAACATCCTTGCCGGTATTGAGCATCATCGTGACAATGGTATTGACTTCTCAGCACGCCGTGAAGACTATCCGCTCGAGACCTTAGATTATATGTGGCCCGGTGCAGGCACAGGCATACAGACGATTACAGGTGGTGGCGATAGCTACAAGCTTATGTCTTACTTCGGCAAGATTGACTATAACTGGAACGACCAGCTGCTGGCTTCCGTCACCATGCGTTACGACGGCTCTAGCCGCTTTGGTAAGAACAACCAGTACGGTTTCTTCCCCTCGGCATCTCTCGGTTACCGTATCTCTAAGCACATCAATGCCGACTGGCTTCGCGACTGGAAGCTCCGCGTCAGCTATGGTGTGACCGGTAATCAGGGCATGAACTCCAACAATGCCCACTACGGACTCTATATGGCCAATTATGGTTCCGACCGTGAAAATTCAACTGCCTATGATGTCAACCTGCAAGGTTCAGGCACACTGCCCTCTGGTTACTTCAAGAGTCAGTCGGCCAACGAAGACCTGAAGTGGGAGCAGTCGTCGCAGTGGAACTTCGGTACCGACTTCTCACTGTTCGGCGGTGACCTGTACGGATCTTACGACCTGTTCTTCAAGGAAACCAAGGACATGCTCGTTCAGCCTGCCTTCCTCGGAGCCATTGGTTTTGGTGGTCAGACTTGGATCAACGGTCCTACACTGAAGAACTGGGGTATGGAACTGAATCTGGGTTATCGCCACACAACGGCATACGGACTGTCTTACGACATCACAGGTAACGTGGACTTCTACCGCTCAAAGGTGACTTACCTGCCGGAGAACTCCAAGAACTCCTACGAGCACAACGACTACCACAATCTGGCTAAGGACGAGAAGGCTTACGGTTCGCTCATCGGTTATGTAGTAGAAGGACTGTATCAGAGTCGCGAGGATGTACTCGCTCATGGACAGGCCGGAGCCCGTGTAGGCGGCTTAAAATATGCCGACCTCAATGGCGACGGTAAGATCAACGAGGCCGACCGCACATGGATCTACAATCCCGTACCTAATTTCTCATACGGTATCAATGTCAACCTGGCTTACAAGAACTTCGACTTTACGATGTTCTGGCAGGGTGTGGCTGGTGTCGATGTCATCAATAACCAGAAATACCAGACCGACTTCTGGAGCATCACTGATGCCGGTTCTAACAAGGGCGAGCGTCTGATTGATGCCTGGACGCCTGCTAACAGCAGTTCATCGATTCCTGCCCTGACCACATCGAATGGTGCCGACGAGGGTCGTCTGTCTTCCTACTTCGTGGAGAACGGTTCTTATGCCAAGATGCGTACCTTGCAGCTGGGCTATAAGTTCCCTGCCCAGCTGGCGAAAAAGCTGTTGCTCTCCAGTGCCCGCATCTATCTCTCTGGCGACAATCTCCTGCTCATTAAGTCAAGTTCGCTGACCTGCTCTGACCCCGAGAATACGGCATGGGACTATCCTCACACAGCCTCCTTTACATTTGGTATACAGGTGGGATTCTAAGAAGTTAAGAATTAAAAGTTAAGAATTAAGAGTTATGAAAAAGATTCAATTATATATCGCGGCTTTGCTGCTTTCGGTATTTGCAGTTTCCTGCACCGTTGACGATGTGAAGCCACAGGGCACGCTGGACGAAGAGACAGCCTATTCAAGCCCCGACAAGCTGGTTACCGCAGCATACGCCAAACTGGGCGACGACTGGTATTCCTATCCGTTTAATCTCTGGCCTTACGGCGATATGAGTGCCGACGACTGTCTGAAAGGTGGTTCTGGTGAAAACGACACCGGCTATCATCCCATGGAGATTTTCTCTACCTTGCAGCCCGACCGTGGTGAGTTCGATGAGTTGTGGTATCAGCTTTACAGCGCCATTTCCCGTTGCAACCGTGCCATCGAGGCCATCAACGAGATGGAAACACCTAACGCCCAGCTGATGGCAGAGGTGCGCTTCCTCCGCGCCCACTTCTATTATAAGTTGCAGCAGATGTGGTACGAGGTGCCCTTCATCACCGAAGGCATGACCAATGCCGACATCGAAGCTACACCACAGAGCTCACACGACCAAATCATGCAACAGATCATCGACGACTTCCAGTATGCCTACGAGAATCTGGCCGAGGCCGCTCCCGGCACTACCGGACGTGCTCACAAGGTGGCTGCCGCTGCTTATCTCGCCAAGTGCTACCTGAATTGGGCATACGGTGACGGTTATGAGGCAACAACTGGTTACAACCACGTTGATCAGGCCAAGATTCAGAAGGTGATTGAATATACTGAGGTGGTGAAGAATTCGCCCTACGGATATCTCGACACCTACGGAAACATCTTCCTGCAGGATTATGCCAACTCTGTGGAGAGTATCTTTGCCGTACAGCACTCCAACAGAGCCGACGACGGAACGAAATACGGACGCGCCAATTGGTCGAATATGCTGAATGGTGTATGGGGTATCTGGTCGTGCGGATGGGATTTCCACAAGCCGTCGCAGAACCTGGTCAACGCCTTCAAGACCCGCAACGGTCTGCCTATGGACGATTTCGATGCTGACCACAATGCGATTGTTGTCAATGGTGCCGACTTGAAGTACAAATATGATCCCCGTCTTTTCCACACCGTCGGCATGCCTACCTATCCTTATAAGTATGAGGAGCAGTACACGCTGACCAAGGCCAACAGTCGTACCCCCAACACTTACGGCTACTACTGTTCGATGAAGGAAGTTCCGCAGCGCTCCAAGGGTGAGGACTACGACATGCCCTGGCAGGCTTTCGGTGTGAACGACTACGTGCTGCGTTATACCGACGTGATGCTAATGCGTGCCGAGGCTCTGATAGAAAAGGGCGATCTGAACGGAGAGGCTCTGCAGATTATCAACGATATCCGTAGCCGTGCCAAGAAAGATATCAATGCTACCTCACTCATCGGCTATGCCAAGGATCAGTGTGACATCGCACTCTATGGTGGCTTCGCAACCAAGGACGATGCCCGCAAGGCACTGCGCTGGGAGCGTCGCGTAGAGCTGGCTATGGAAGGACACCGCTTCTTCGACCTGCGTCGCTGGGGCATGCTCTCTACTACGCTCAACAAGTATTTTGAGACTGAGAAGACTGACGAGTACGACTCTCAGACCTACGCCCTCTACTACAAGGATGCCTTCTTCACTGCTGGCAAGAACGAGTACTTCCCCATCGCCAACAACCAGATGAACTACGTACAGGGACTCTATCATCAGAATAAAGGCTATTAAACAATGCATAATTCATAATGCACAATTCACAATTAAATAACGAAAGAGTTATGAAAAAGATATATCAATTAATTTGTGCAATCTGCGTCATCTGTGGTTTCGCAGCTTGTCAGGACAGAGACCTCCCAGGATCTGGCGAGATGCAGATTGCCAGTCCCGATGTGACAACAATCAACGGCACGCCCAGTGGTGACAATAATTACGACTATACGATTACGTGGCCACAAAGCAGTCAAGGTGCTACCATGCAGGTGGCCGTCTACAAGAACGGCACTCAGATGCAGGCACTTACGCCATGTCCTTCAGGTTCATTCACATTGAAGAACCTCGAGACCAATCAGCTCTATGAGTTCCTCTTCAAGTATGCCAACAATGATGCACTCTCGAATGGCGTAATGACCAGCTACACCCGTCCTGGTGCATCGGCTCCAAGCGATTTGAAGTTTGAGCAGATTGACATCAGCGACGATCAGCGCGACATGCAGGTAACATGGGAAGCCAGTCCCGATGCTACATCATACATCCTGAAGCTGGTGAACGGCGATGGTAGTAGAGTGGTTGAGGAGACTGTCAACGGCACTTCCTATCTGCTGAAGAATGTCCAGATGAAGGAACGCTGGGAGGCTACCCTGATTGCCCAGAACAATGAAGGCAAGGCGCTGCCTATCTATGGCTCAGGTAAGGTTGGCGGCAAGATTCCCGGTTTCCTCTCCGAATATGCCACACCAGAGGAACTTATTGCCAATGGCGACGACGACGAGGCTAGTGCTTGGTTATGGTTCCACGAGAACTATCCAAAGGGAGAATATATTTACTTCGGCAATATCAGCAAGGTCGAGGACATTGAGGACTACCGTATGCTCTTCTGGCTCCGCGACCTCGAGACCGGCAATGCTGACGACATCTGGAACTTCTCTGACCTCGCCAAGAATGCCGCTCCCTGCATCGAACAGTATGTGAAGAATGGCGGTAACCTCCTGCTCTGGCAGCATGCCGTACCCTACATCGGCACCATCAACCGTCTGGCTACATCCACGCTGCGTGGTGTAAGCAATGCCTTCGGCTGCGGCGTCGGTGGCTGGAATGGCGACGTATGGAAGATGGGCGTATGCCTCAACACCGGTTCGTTCTCAAAGGACCTCAGCACGCATCCCATCTACGCAGGCATCCCCACCGAGAAGCTCAACGATAACTGCTTCAAGGCCATCGCCTTCAAGGGTGCAGGATGGACCGAAGACCACAACTGTCTGTTCTTCGACATCCCTGTGAAACTCACTGGTCTCGACAACACCTCTGAGGAGTGCTACAACGTTCTGACCGAACAGTTTGGCATCTATCCCCTCGGCACATGGGACAGCCAGGTCAACTGGGTATCACAGCTCAACGTCTGGGAGGCCAAGGGTGCAGAGAAGGCTCCCGAGGGATTCCAGAAGGGCGCTGGAACCGTGCTCTGCATCGGTAATGGCGGTTGTGAGTTCTCGATGAAGAACGAGGACGGCACCCCCGATAAGAGCGCCAATCCCAAGAACAACTCTTGCCAGCCCAACATTCTGAAGTTAGCAAAGAACAGTGTCGAATACCTCATGTCGATTTGATTTTAGATTTTGATTCATAATAAGGTATTAGTTAAATTTAAACGGTGTGGCTCGTTACGAGTCGCACCGTTTTCCGAAAAAGAATAAACGTTCATTGCTTGCAAATTTGTTGCAATGAACGTTTTTTGTTAGTGTTTGCATCATTATTTATAGGATATTAGGAAGGAATGTACTACTTTTGCAGCAGTTAATTTCAAAACTAAAAACTTTGGTGAAGATGAAAAAAACGATTTTGATGCTTATGGCTATGCTGATGATGATGTCAGCGAAGGCTCAGGTAAATCCAACGGTGTTGGGTGACAAGTATGCTATGCTGAAGGTAAAACAGGGACAGAAGTACTTGTTGCTGCCCGTGCAGGAGTCGGAAGACATTGCAGCTATTGCAGTGTTGGACGGGAAGAATGAGATGTCGAAGCGGCTGAACGTGAAGTTGGCTATCGACCGTGTAGACTATTTTGTTCCTCTGGAACTAAAAGGCGCAAAGCTGCTTGACATTGAGTTTCATGGCGACCGCAGACAAAAGGGTGCCGTGGGTGAGTTTGTCTGCTGGAAGAAGATGAAGTACTCCGAAACGTTCGACACGACGAATCGCGAGCATTTCCGTCCTTTATATCATCACACGCCCGTATATGGGTGGATGAACGATCCCAATGGTATGTTTTATAAGGATGGTGTGTGGCACCTTTACTATCAGTGGAATCCCTATGGTTCACAGTGGGAGAACATGACGTGGGGACATTCTACCTCTCGCGACCTTATACACTGGGAGGCACAGCCCACGGCTATCGAGGCCGACTGGCTGGGCAGCATCTTCAGTGGTTCGTGCGTAACCAATGGCGATGAGGTGGTAGCCATGTACACCTCGGCAGGTCACCACCAGACGCAGTCGATAGCTGTGTCGAAGGATGGTGGGCGCACGTTTACGAAATATGCTGGCAATCCGGTGCTGACAACCAGTGATGTGGCCGACTTCCGCGACCCGCGTCCATTCTGGAATGAGGACATCAAGGCATGGAACCTGATACTGGCTGCTGGTCAGGAGATGCGTATCTATTCGTCGAAAGACCTGAAGGAGTGGAAATACGAGAGCTCGTTCGGCAAGGAATACGGTAATCACGGTGGTGTGTGGGAATGCCCCGACCTGTTCGAAATCAAGAATGAGAAATTAGGTATGAGAAATTGGGTGCTCATTTGTAATATCAACCCCGGAGGGCCGTTCGGAGGCTCAGCAACACAGTATTTCGTCGGTCAGTTTGATGGACACAAGTTCACCTGTGAGTCGAAGCCTGAGATAACGAAGTGGCTCGATTATGGCAAGGACCACTATGCCACCGTGACGTTCGACAACGCTCCCGACGGTCGTCGCGTGACCATCGCCTGGATGTCGAACTGGCAGTACGCCAACGAGTGGCCTGTCAAGCAGTTCCGCTCGGCCAACTCGATAGCCCGTGACCTGGACCTCTTTGTCGACGGCACTGAGACGTATTGTGGTGTCACTCCTTCGGAAGAGATACTCAGCCTGCGCGACAAGCCAGTGAAGCAGCCCACAGAGGCCTGCGAGATAGTGGTCAACGTGAAGGGGTCGGCCGACATTACGCTACAGAACGCCAAGGGCGAGGAGGTGGTGATGCACTACGACGCCCGCAAGCAGGAGTTCACCATGGACCGCACGAAAAGCGGCAACACCGCTTTCAGCGAGGCATTCCCCTGCACGACGGTGGCTCCCACGCACGGCCAGCTGAAGCAACTGCGCCTGTTCATCGACCGCTGCAGCATCGAGGTGTTCGACGCTGACGGCCGCATGGCCATGACCAACCTCGTGTTCCCCTCAGAACCGTATAACACCATTAAAGTAAAAGGTGGCAAAGCTGTCATCTACGACTTTAAGAAATAATTCATCATTCACCATTGACAATTCCTAATTCACATTGAATATTATGGCAGACAACAAAAACAAATCCATCTACCTGATTCCCGTGATGCTGTGCTTCTTCTGCATGGGATTCGTAGATCTGGTCGGTATTGCATCAAACTATGTCAAGGAGGATCTGGCACTGAGCGACTCAATCGCCAACACGCTGCCCTCGCTGGTATTCTTCTGGTTCCTCATCTTCTCCGTGCCGACAGGCATGCTGATGAACAAGATCGGACGTAAGAAAACCGTACTGCTGTCGCTCGTAGTGACCGTCGTATCGCTGTTCATCCCCCTGCTGGGCTATTCCTTCGGCCTCATGCTGGTGGCCTTCTCGCTCTTAGGCATCGGCAATGCGCTGATGCAAACCAGCATCAACCCGCTGGCCATGCTCATCATCGGCGACAAGAACCTTGCCTCGACACTGACCTTCGGACAGTTCGTCAAAGCCATCGCCTCGTTCCTCGCTCCCTACCTTGCCATGTGGGGCGCTACCCAGGTCATGC
>JAEEGJ010002436.1_pt1 | contig 97176 bp, 82 predicted proteins | sample 8958761 | NCBI WGS metagenome assembly JAEEGJ01 (sample SAMN16246546, study PRJNA631951) | gut metagenome | biome: gut microbiome; feature: rumen; material: RS-attached | host: Bos | place: Iran: Karaj | collected 2018-10 | reverse complement strand
CGAAGATTTGCTGGAGAAATGTGCCACCCGTGCTGGCCGCCGCAAGATGGCCGAGGCCACAGAAATCAGCGAGAAGTTGATATTGCGTTGGACCAACCACGCCGACCTGTTCCGCATCAACGGTGTTGCCGGCCAGTTTGCCGAATTGCTCGAAGCAGCAGGAGTGGACACCATCAAGGAATTCCGCCACCGTGTGCCCGCCAACCTCCAAGCCAAGATGGAGGAGGTGAATGCCCAGAAAAACTTGGTCAACCGGGTCCCCTCGGTCAAAGAGATTGAGAAGATGGTGGCTCAGGCAAAAGAGATGGAGCCCAAGGTGGAATACTAAACTAATCTTTGTTTTTAAACATGGGGTGATGGTTGCAGTCCGTCACCCCATGTTTGTTTTTGTGGGACGGGATAGTGCCTTCCACCTGATGGTGTATATACACAAACTTTCTCCCCAGCAGGGTTGTTGTTGGGGAGGGATTCTATTCGTGGGGAAATGCTATTGCTTTTTGCCTCTGATGTGGTCGACAATGAGGGCAATGGCACCGTCGCCAGTGACGTTTCCGGCAGTTCCGAAGCTGTCCATAGCAATGTATATGGCAATCATAAGGCCTTGCATGTTGGCATCGAAACCGAGCATACTGCCCAACAGACCAAGTGCAGCCATGATGGCACCACCAGGCACGCCGGGTGCGGCTACCATAGTAATGCCGAGCATCATGATGAACCCAACGTAGGTGCCGAAATCGCAGGGAAGGCCCATGCTGAGTGAGATGGCATAGGCGACGGCAGTGATTTTAAGTATGCTGCAAGGCATGTGGATAGTGGCACAGAGGGGGACGGTGAAGCTGGCTGTTTCGCTCCGTACGCCGTTTTTAATAGCCTGTTGGAGTGTGACGGGAATAGTGGCGGCCGATGAGGAAGTGCCCAAAGCTGTGACGTATGCAGGGAGCATGGTGACGAGCGAACGGAAGGGGTTCTTCTTGGTTACCAGACCAGCAATGAGGAAGAGGAAGAGCAGCTCGGTGACGTGGAGCAGGAAGATGAAACCGACAATCTTGAGGAATGCGCCCAGAACGGCACCCACATGGCCTTCGGCCCCCATTTGCAGGAAAATGCCGAATATGTAGATAGGGAGACAGGGGATGATGACGCGTGTGATGACGCGTGTGACTATGTCGCGGAAATCTGTCAGGAAACCTTTCATAAATACCCCTGGGGTGGAACTGGCTGTTAGTCCGAGGATAAAAGCCAGCACCAATGCTGTGGTGACCGAGATGAACGGCGGCATCTCGATGGTGAAATAAGGCGTGAGGCGGTTGCTCATGTCCATATTGCCCAACGACGAGAGGCCGTCACCAAGAATATAGGGATAGGTGAAATAACAGGAGAAGTAGGAGAAGATGCCCGACAGGACGGTGGAGCCGTAGGCCAAAGCAACCGTGATGAGGAGCAGTTTGCCCGCTCCGTTGCCCAGGTCAGAGATGCCGGGAGCCACCAATCCAATAATCAGCAGGGGGATGAACATCCCCAGGAAGTTGCCGAATATGGAGTTGAAGGTGAGAAATACGCGTACAGCCCATCCGGGGAAAAAGAACGAGCAAAGGATACCAAGGGCTATGGCCACCAAAATTTTGGGCAGGATGCCAAACTTCTTCAAATTCATAGTTGACAGATATTAATGGAAACGGAGTGTGTCTAAAAAAAAGCCCCCAACGGTGCGGGGGCTTTATGTTGATAAAATGTAATGTACACCGTGTACGTTGGTTAATCTCTGCGGGCGAGATTATTTGTTGTAACGCTGGCACTCTTTTGGGGTGACGCAGGTACCGGTGGCGCGGCAAACAAGGATGCGTTCCTCGAGTACCTCGGCAGCGCTTGCACTGATTTCGGGGAGGGTGCGGATAACCTTGTAGGCTTCGAATTTCATCTTGCGGGAGGTATTGCCCACATGGGTGATTTCGCCATAGGCTTCGATATAGTCGCCGGCGTAGACAGGAGCCTTGAATTCGACCATGTCGTATGCGCAGAAGAGACCTTCGTCGCCGTCCTGTTTGATAAGTAATTCAGTAGCCACGTCGCCAAAGAGGTGAACCATGTGTGCGCCATCGACGAGATTGCCGCCGTAGTGGGCGTCTTTTGCGCTCATGCGAACGCGGAGCATAGAGGTAACTGCCATAGTGTGGATGTTTTTATTGTTTATAATTCTTTTGTTATTGCGTTGTGCTATTGGGTATTGCGGCACGCAAGCCGCTAAACCCAACCGCTGTTCAGTGTTTGCAAAGATACCAACTTTTTTCCATCTGTGCAAGGGGAGAGGGATTTTTTCCCTCTTCCTTTGCTGTAAAATAATCTTTTACCAGCCTTGTCTTTCTCTCAAAAAAGGTGCGTTTCTTATTGGAACTTATCACCTCGTAGAGGTGAGACCCTTCATAACACCCTACAAGCCGTAAGGCGCAGTGCGGTGATTGTCAGCAACAAGATGACTGCGTCCAGAAGGAACGCCACAACGAAAACAAATAAATAGAGTCCACCAAAAGTAATAGAAAATAGAAATGTGTTATCGTGTGGAAATATGAGTAATAACTACTCATCTACACGATAACACATTCGTAAAATCCAATACTTACCGTCGCACAACAACGCGCCGTGCGGGAGCGTCGCCAATCTTCACCAGATAGGCACCCGAGGCAGGCACATCGAGCAGCACCTCCTGCGCTGTCTCACGTTTGGTAGCCAGCAACCGCCCCACCACATCGTAGAGATACACGGGATTGCCCTCTGCACCCTCCACCACAATTTGACCGTTGTTGACGTATATTTTGGCCGCTATTGTGTCTACGCCGTCAATACCATTCTGAGATCCTTCCACAACAAAAAAGGCAGTCAACACAGTATCTTGCAGGACTGCAAAAGTATAGGGATTGTAAGTTGCCCCATCACTCCAATGTGAGAATTCCCATCCGCTATATGGCGTAGCAGTAACCGTTGCTGCTGTACCATACGTATAGCTACCGTCTCCAGAAACTGTGCCATGAAAAAGGCTGTCTACCTCCAGAACTACATCATACACATTAATTGAAAAATCGGCTGTTAGTGCTATGTCTCCTGAAACGACTACTTGCCTTGGATTGTCAGTGTTATTGTCGCTCCATGATTCAAAATGGTAATGCGATGCTATTGCTGTCGCTGATATTGTAACCGTATCATGATAGTTATATACTCCGCCCCCATTCACAATTCCAAGTGTCTCGTCTGCACTCTGTAATGTCAGTGTGTATTGATTGGGGGCAAAATAAGCCACAATCATGCTGTCCCCCACAATGTGGAGTGTATCAGGATTCGTCGTTCTCCCATTGCTCCAGTGGTCAAAATAATAACCATAATTACTCGTTGCTCTAATAATACATAATGAATCACAAGAAACAATGTGATTGCTCTGCTGCACTATTGCTGCCGTACCAAATGTTGGATTGTTAACAGAAACATTTACTGCAACGTTTGGCAAATCATAAATCTGTAAACGGTACCTGTAATCATACCATCCCGAAGAGCTATAGTAGGTGTTATACGCGTTACAACTGACAAAAAAGCAAACAACACCTGCTGGGAAAGTAGCATATTCTACTGACGGTGGTACATTGGGCAAAAGCCAAACAGTATCTAATCCATTACACCCTGAGAACGCCCAATTACCAATTGAGTTGACGGAGTTACCGATGGTGACAGATGTCAGTCCGCTGCAACCATAAAATGTTCCTTCCCAAATGGATGTGACCAGATCTGGTATGGTGAAAGATGTCAGCTCGCTGCAGCCAGAAAATGCATAGTTTCCAATGGAGGTAACCGAATTGGGAATGGTGAAAGATGTCAGCCCACTGCAACCAAAAAAGGCCCTATTTCCAATTGAGTCGACGGAGTTACCGGTAGTAACAGATGTCAGCCCACTGCAACCATAGAATGCATATTCTCCAATAGTGATAACCGAATTGGGAATAGTAACCGACGTCAATCCGCTTAGACCCATACAGAGATATGACGGTATTATGGCTACATTATTTCCAAAGTTTATAGTTGAGATATTTGTATCTCCACCAAAAGGACCGCCATAATAATATGACCCTGCGCTGTAGCAACTATCAGCATTGAAATTCACTGTCGTCAACCCACTGCAACCATTGAATGCATTTATTCTAATGTTTTTGACTGAGTGGCCGATAGTAACAGATGTCATCCCACTGCAACCACAGAATGCATATTCCCCAATAATGATAACCGAACTGGGAATAGTAACAGATGTCAGCCCACTGCAGCCATGGAATGCATTTCTTCCAATGCTTTTGACTGAGTTGCCGATAGTAACAGTTGTCAGCCCACTGCAATCACAGAATGCATATTGTCCAATAGTGATAATCGAATTGGGAATAGTAACCGATGTCAGTCCTCTTAGACCATCACAGAGTTTTGATGGTATAATGGTCACACAATTACCAAAGTTTATGATTGAAATGTTTGTGTCTCCATAAAAAGGTAAATATAAAGACGAGTAATCTACGAAAACGCAACTATCGGCATTGTAATTCACCGTCGTTAATCCACTGCATCCAGAGAATGAATTCCTTCCAATAGCGGTAACAATTTGGGGTATGGTAACGGATGACAATCCACTACATCCATAGAATGCACTATCCCCAATGGACGTAATGGAGTCTCCTATAGTGACCGATGACAGTCCGCTGCAGCCATAAAATGCATTATCACCAATGGATGTGACCGAATTTGGTATAGTGACAGAGGTCAGTCCGCTGCAACCAGAAAATGTTCCTACCCGAATGGATGTGACCGAATCTGGTATGGAGACAGATGTCAGTCCACTACACGCATGGAATGCTCCATCCCCTATGTAGGTTACGGAATTGGGGATAGTTACTGATGTCAGTCCGCTACAGCCATGGAATGCATGGTACCCAATAGAGGTGACAGAATATGTACTTCCCCCACTGGAAACGCTACTAGGAATCGTAAGATTTCCTATAGGTTTGGAGTAACTACCCCAATAATAACTAAAAGAAGAAGCTGGACAAGTTACCGCCACATTACCCCCACCAGTGATGTTAAAATACAAAGTCTGCCCTGTAGGCGCAACAGCACTAAAAGAGTATGCAAAAGTTTTTTGAAGTATTGCAACAATTGCAAATACAAATAGAATAATGCGTTTCATTCCCCTTATTTATTAAGTAGTCCTTTTTTGATAATTTCTTCATCAATCATCTTACATAATTCGGTAACTTTTGTTATTGCTGCACTTGAAAGTGCGTAGTTTATTTTTATTTTCCCATTAGCATTTGTCTCAACTAATCCCTTTTTATTCTTGCCGTTAAAGTCATCGTCTACTTTTGAATTATTGTGAATAATCAAATGCCTGACAACCAAATACAAAATAGCGTCATTCTTTAAATCACCAGGTACATCAATACCTAATTTTTTAATGAACACCTCTACCTGAAAGGTAGTACTCTTTATATTTTCTATTCTACGAAATATCTTACTTGCGATTTCGTTAATAACATTATCATATGAGCCCAAGTCAAGTATATCTTTATAGGATAGTGAATCTTGAGATTTTTGATTTGTACTATAATATAGTCCAAGAATTCTTTTTTTTGAATTAGAATGTGCCAATTCTTTAATTAATGACAAACAATAGTCTGAAAATGCTGCATATAATTCTATTATTGCCTGTTCATTTATTTTGATTCTCGACGTTGTAAAAGTTCTGTTAATATCTTTTGCTCTGGCCGGAGCATTGAGTTGAGGATGGATATTCACGTCTGAACTCAATGCTTCTGCTATTGTCATAGTGTCCTCTGCCTGCTCTTTACATTTTTTGTTAGCAACATTAAGAGCAATATCCATTAATTGCAAATGCTGGTTTAGTGAACGAATCTTTCCATCATAAATTTGATACGATTTTGTCATTCCTATATCCCTAATTCGTGTCGGGAGCAACTTCTTCCCAGCGCGATTCCCTTGGCGTTGGAGTGATAATTGTGTTGAGGGGAGCATATAAAAAGAGCGCGGGAATCTGCCACTTTGCTTATCCCGCTATTCTAGGCCTTCGCATTGCCCTTAGTACAGAATAAGCAATGCCGAAGCCCACGCTGACGGTATATAGTAGAACACTATATGCCCAACCATGGACATTGAACATTGCGTTATTGCGGTACTAAGTTCAGAAGTTGCGAAGTTCAGAATAGCCGCAGATAAACGCCGTTACAACGTCTTATCTATATGTTCTGTCGCCCACCCCTCACCCTTGCGGACTTCGGGGTGTTTGACGTTGCAAAGATACACATTTTTCCTGACATAGCAAGAAAAAGAAATCCCCGCTAGCATAGACCAGCAGGGAATAGAGCCAAAAGATAGACACTTAGCATATTAGGTAAGTGCTATGCTCGGTGATGTTAGAAATGATTATTTCGTTATCATTTTTGAAGGAAGAATGCGGTCAACGATGACCATATCCGTTTCTATATGGAAAACATATACCCACCGCTTATTATGAGATACCATGCGGCAAGCTCTCGGATGGTAATAGCGGATGTCGGCATATCGACTCGGGCGATATAGGTCAGCAAAGATTGAGAGAGAATTGACCTCGGCTATCATTGCATCAATATAACGATTTGCCCCTTCTTTTGACATGACCGATATAAGAAATTCATACAGTGCGTCCATATCGAGCACTGCCATGCGATGCATTCTAACCTTATAGGTTGTCATAATACTCGTTTACCCTCTTTCTTAAAATGCCGAAGTATTCCTCCACCGTCATCAGTTCACTTTCCGGCGTTTCAGTCATCTTTTCATTTGCATCACGTGATGGTGACGGCGCATGAATCGACACTTTTGCGATAGGATTTGTCGTGCATTCTATAGTATCCATAATAAACTCCTTTCATTTTGCAAAAATACAACTTTTTCCCGACATAGCAAGAAAAAGAAATCCGATTGATTCCAGACCAAAACGCAACTTATGAATGCAAAGATAGATAAAAGATATAGCATGGAGAGTCAGATAACTCGCAAGGAGTGGGGTAGTGCCTTTCATCCTGCAAGAATGAAATAAATACAAATACAATATGCATACTGAACTGAAACAGTACACCGTTGCGGAGTTGTGCGACGGATTTGTGTACAACACTTCAATCGACTTCCTGACGGTAGATTGGAGGTGCTGGACGGACAACAACGTATCACTTCGTTGGGGCGCTTCTTGACAGACAAATTCTCGGTAATGAGTAACGAATTGCCCTATCGATTTCATGCTTTGCCAAAGGACAAGCAAAAGCTGATTGAGAACACCTCCCTACTGGTCTATGAGTGTGAGGGTACGGAAAGCGAGATAAAACAGTGGTTCCAAACCATCAACATCGCTGGCATACCGCTCAACGAGCAGGAGGAGCTGAACGCAGTGTATAGTGGACCTTTTGTCACCAAGGCACGTGCGGTATTCTCTAACAGTCGCAACGCCAATGTGCAAAAGTGGAGTACATACGTGCGTGGCTCTGTGAAACGACAGGAATTTCTCAACACCGCCCTTAACTGGGTGAGCCATGGACAAGTGGAAGAGTATATGCAGTCACACCGTCATGATACGAAGATTGACGAGTTGCAAGCACATTTCAATGACGTTATCGCTTGGGTGGAAAGCATCTTCGCCGACTGCTATAATGAAATGTGCGGTCTGAAATGGGGGCAATTGTATGATGAATACCACAATACACCCTACAATCAAAAGGAGATGACACAAAAGGCCGCTGAGCTAATGGACGACCCATGCGTGAAGAACCGCAAAGGTGTGTTTGAATACCTGTTGGGAGGCGAGAAGGATACACGGCTACTGGATGTACGGGTGTTTGACGAAGCCACTAAGCGGCGCGTTTACAAGCGGCAGACAGAGGATGCACGCCGACGAGGTGTGAGCAATTGCCCCTTATGTGCTTTGGGACATGAGGCACGCCGCACTAAAATATGGGGTGAGAAAGAGATGGATGCCGACCACGTGGAGGCATGGAGTCAAGGCGGAAATACTTCGGAGGAGAATTGCCAAATGTTGTGCCTCACCCACAACCGAGCTAAGGGAAATCGATAATCCCAATCGGTCATTAGGACGACTTTCCCTTTCGGCATCTTGTCCACATCCTTGTATCGCCGTAGCTGAAAGGCATTCATTGGATGCCTTCCACCTCTTCTACAGCGATGCAGCCAATCAGCTCGTAACAAATGCTAATCCGCCATATATCCTAATGACCGATTTGGGATAAAAGAAGCTGGCATATAGTATTGTACACGCCATTAATTATACTGAATGGCTAGCTGTTTCAAGCCTCGTTGCTGCTGAATCCGCAGGCGGGAATGCACACCGACACACTTCGAAGGCGGAATAATAATCTTCTGAGAAAAATCCAGCTTTGCTTCCTGTCCACTTTCAAATCACTCTTTTTCACAGGCATTCTTCACTGCTGTAGTGAATAGATGGTAACTAAGGGGTTAATAAGAACTTAGGAGTTGGCGAACCTGGAATGGAGATGGAAAAGTTGATTTTAGGGTTGAAAAAAGCTATTGAACAATGTAAGATGCTGCGCCCATTGGGCTGCTACACGTACATTGTGGTGGGTGCTACGCTACGGTTGCTACAGTTCGAAAACTATCTTTTTGGGGTACCGTAATGGGGGGGGGAGCAATGACCGTTTATTGGAAAAATGAACTGTAGCAACTGTAGCTGTAGCGCGGGGCGATACCAATCCCGTTGTAGTGACCTTTTGGGTTCGCCGTAGGTTCGCTCAAGGGGGCGGACCTAGAGCGAAGGAAGAGCGAACATACAGCGAACCTACACCGGTGGGTGTTCAAATACTAATCTGTCACAAATCCTATTGTGTTTTCCTGAAATCGCTTGACAGATTATTGCTGGTTAAACTGATTGGCTTGTCAAATAATCTGCTGCCGTACGGAATTGATTGACAGAGGAGATGGCTATGGAGAAGCACGAAATAAATAAGGCCACCGATGCATTTGCATTGGTGGCCTTAGGTTATAAAGCTTTAAGAAAGCTTGTTGTATTACTTGATGATGTAGTCGACGAAGATGCCGGGAGTCTTGACATTTTCGGGGGCGATGCTGCCGGTTTTCACAATTTCCTGCGGTTCGACGATAACCACATCGGCTGCGGTTGCCATCATGGGGCAGAAGTTCTGGGAAGTTCCCTTGTACACCAGGTTACCGCTCTCGTCGCAGATGTTGGCTCCGATGATGGCCACATCGGCGCGGATGGGTTTCTCCAGAAGATATTCCACACCGTCCACAGTTACTTTCTGTTTGCCATTCTCGACCACAGTACCCAGACCGGTGGTGGTAAGAACACCGCCCAGACCGGCGCCAGCGGCACGTATTTGTTCGGCCAAAGTGCCCTGGGGCTGAAGGGTTACATTCAGTTCACCGGCATTCATCTGGTCGATAGTGTTGTTGTTGGTGCCGATATGAGTGGCAATAAGGTTCTTCACCTGATGGTTGGTGATAAGTTTGCCCACGCCCACTTCGGGGTATGCAGTATCGTTGCAGATAATGGTAAGGTCTTTCACGCCCTTCTCAACGAGAGCGTCGATTAAAGCGATAGGATTGCCCACACCGAGGAATCCGCCAACCATTACAGTCATGCCGTCCTTAATCATGTCGGCAGCTTCTTTTACAGTTACGAATTTATTCATATGTAATTTTTTTTATGTTTTTATTCATTTGTTAATGGTGGCCTATCTGCGGTTCGCGGTGGAGCCTGAACCGGTTTTAAGCACCATTTTTTTGTTTTGTTCTATTTTTTAGCCGTTGTTATTGACTGTTTATTAATAGTTTCTAACAGAAATTATTCTTTTGTATCCTATTCGGTATCAAATTGCAAATATATGAATTTTTTCGCAATCGGAAAAAAATTTTGTCTATTTAATATTTTCTGTGTACTTTTGCACCGAATTTTGCGTTATTAGGCAAACGAATAATATCAGAAAAAAAGAGAATGAAAAAAGCAGCATTTATAGTAGCAATGGTATGGGCTCTCTGTGGTGTGGCCATGGCGCAGGACTACGTTGTTCCTGTCGAGACATGGGACTACGAAGAAATCAATGGCAGCAACTATCACGGATATGCCTTCCATGAGTCGTGGGATGTGGATTTCACTATTGAGAACCAGGATGGCCGCTACACTCCTACCGAGGAGGACATAGCCGAGGCGGAGCGTATCATACAGAAGCGTCTCGCATACGTGAACCGGTATCATGTCAATCAGGAAGGCGACTGCCCTGTGGTAGACGAGCATATCCGAAAATATGAACGCCAGTATGTGGGTTTCACCGACATCACCGGCTGCCATATTGTATGGGTCAACTTTGTATGGGATGAAAATGCTGCCGAGCGTCTTACACAGGACATCGTGCTGACCGAAGGCGGTTGCGGACACTATTGGCATATCAAAGTCAATCTCTCAACCGGCAAGCTGTCGGCCCCCGAGGTCAACAGCTATGGCGATGTGAAATTTATACCCCGCACCAAGAAACCCGCCCACCGTATCAGCCGTCCCAAACGGCCACAGGCTCCGGGCAAAGTGCGCAAAACCGGTATTCCTCACGACCCTCAAGAGGCTCGTTTCTAATAGCAACTAATATCCTATCACGCCCATTCACGTTATGTCTTCCGAAGGCAACGAACAGCATGTTTCACCGGAGGTGAGCCAGACGGCCATTGTCGGGGACGATAAGATGCTGCATAAGGGCGAAGACAATATAATTTGGAAATTTGTCAAGTTCGGCATAGTTGGCTTTTCCGGAGCAATAGTCGACTATGGTTTCCTGATATTGTTCATTGAGGTGTTCCATTGGCCCGACCTTGTGGCCAATGCGTGCAGTTTCACCCTCGCTGCCACTTCAAACTATTTTCTCAACAGGATATGGACATTCCGCAGCAAGGATAAAGAGGTGGGGAAAGAATACCTCAAGTTCTTCATTGTTTCCCTCATTGGTTTAGGCATCAGCACACTTACCATCTATCTGCTCGAGCTGGCTTTGCCCGATTGGAGCGCCACTGTGGGCAAAGGCTTCCACTTCATCATTTTCATCAAATACTTCTACATACTCAAACTCATTGCTATAGCGGTTACCATGCTGTGGAATTTTTTTGGCAACCTGTTGTTCACTTTCAAGAAATAACGGTGCGGCATCGCTTAGCCCGGTGTCGGCCTCTTAAATATCCAATACGATGAAAAGAACAACCGTATTTGTACTATTCCTTTTGGCAGGAGGTTTGCTCTTTGCCCAGAAACCGCGTCCCGATGCATTCCCGCCAGCACCCGACACACTTGCCCCCAAGGCGCTTACGATGGCCTCCACCCTCGAAGAGATGTACCAGTGGAACCGGTATCCCACATACAATGTCTACATTGACATGATGCGGGACTTTGCAGACCGCTATCCTGAACTATGCCATCTCGACACTATAGGACTCTCTATTGAAGGGCGACTCATCCTTTCGCTGGCCATTACCGGCTCATCTCTTACTGACGTATACCGGCCGGAATTTCTATATTCTTCAACGATGCATGGAGATGAGATAACAGGGTTTTATCTTATGCTGAGGCTTTGCGACACCCTGTTGCGGAGCTATGGAACATCTCCCGACATCACTTCGTTGCTCAACACCACCCGGATTTATATCAATCCGCTTTCCAATCCCGACGGTACCTATCATGGAGGCGACAGCACGGTTGCGGGCGCTTGGCGCTATAACTCCGATATGGTGGATCTGAACAGAAACTATCCCGATCCGTTCGGCACACCTCCTCTCGACTCCCTACAGCCGGAGAACCAAGCCATGATAGCTTACGTAGAGCGCCATAACTTCCTCCTCTCGGCCAACCTGCACGGGGGCTCGGAGGTGATGAACTATCCGTGGGACAGCTTCACCTCACAACAACGCCTCAACGAACACAGCGAGTGGTGGAAAGAGGTCAGCAAGCGATTTGTGGACACCTGCCGTAAGGTAGACCCGATGCGTTTCCGCGATGTAAACCACAGAGGCTATGTAAACGGGGGCGACTGGTACGTTATAAGCAATGGCAGACAGGACTATTTCAACTACTATCACAACATGCGTGAGTTGACAATGGAACTCTCTACCTCCAAGAAACTCTCCACCCATTTGCTTGACCACTATTGGCAATGCCTGTCGCAGTCGCTTATCAACTATATCAAGGAAATACATCATCTCGATGACACTACCACCGAAGGCATACAGTTGGTGGATGACCGTTACTGCGTCTATCCCAATCCCACGCGAGGCAAGGTTTGCATTGATACCCCTCAGGGGGGTCGTAGCCTCGACTTGTCCGGACGCCCGTCGGGAGTGTATATTGTCAATATAGATGGTCACGCTGTCAAAATCGTGAAATTGTAAGTGGCTTCATCCCGCTATCATCATGTCTCGGTAGCCGTTCCGGCATTGGCCGAAAGGGATAATCTGCCCGGTTTGCTTTGTCGATTGGGAGGGCAAACCCATCATGATTTTACCCTTTACATCTGTATCAACAATGAGGAAGGGGGCTATGGGTTTGAAGAGAACCAAGAGAGTTTGCAGCTGCTCAGACAGGCGACCGGCTTCCCCATGGTGGTGATAGACCGCAGTTCGCCCGGATGCGGATGGACAGGCAAGAAGAAAGGTGTGGGGTGGGCGCGCAAGCTCCTCTTTGAGCGGATTATGGCTGAGCAGGGCGGCGACGACCTTGTGGTGAGTCTCGATGCTGATACCGATTTCGATGCTGATTATCTGGAAGCTGTGGTACGTGCGTTCAACAACTATCCGGAGTGCAGTGCCTTTTCAGTGCCATATTATCATCCTTTGAACGGTAATGATGCTCTCGACAGGCCGCTGTTGCGCTATGAATGCTACATGAGGCATTATCTGGTAAATCTTATGTCGATAGGCAATCCATACGCCTTTACCGCTTTGGGAAGTGCCATTGCATTTCCTTTGTGGGCCTATCGCAGGGTGGGGGGTATCACACCTCTGCAGGGAGGCGAAGATTTCTATTTGTTGCAGAAGTTCGTAAAGACGGGAACCATACTGCAGCATTTCCCTCATGATGAATATAGTGGTATGGTGGTTCGCCCCCAAGGGAGGGCCTCAGGCCGTGTGCCTTTCGGCACAGGTCCCGCAATAGCGGGTGGGGTAGGCGAGATGGAAACCCGGTATCCATTCTATAGACCCGAGGGGTTCGCTGACATCAAGGCCACCTTCGATGCCTTTCCGCTACTATACGAAAGAGACATCGAAACTCCCATGACCTCCTTTTTGAGGCAGCAGCTGGATACGGACGACCTTTGGGAGCCGTTGCGCCGCAACTTCCGCACACAGGAGCATTTTGTGCATGCCTGTGAGGAGCGTGTCGACGGACTCCGTATACTCCAGTATTTGAAAAACACCCCTGCCTTCCATCTTCCAGATAAGGCTTTGGGGGTTGACTTCAAGCAGGATACTATAGCCACACTTGATGCTTTCCGCCGTCAGCTTTTCGGGCAGGAAATGGAGTTGAGGCAAAAAACTCTAGCCACACTATCAAATAAAAAACGCTAATCTTCGTTATCACTATTATGGAAGAAAAGAATGTTATTGAAATAAAGAACAAACGGGCGGAATATGAGTACTTTCTGCTTGACGATTATACGGCAGGTATTGTACTCACAGGTACCGAGATTAAGTCAATTCGCGACGGGAAGGCCAACCTGACTGATGCCTATTGTACTTTTATAGGCAATGAGCTGTTCGTGCGACAGATGCATATATCTGAATATCGTTTTGGCTCGTATCTCAACCATCCCGCCAAGCGCGACCGCAAGTTGTTGCTCAACAAACGTGAGTTGCACAAATTGCAAAACAAGATAAAAGAACGTGGATTCACCATCATTCCCGTCATGCTGTTTGTCAATCCTCAGGGACGGGCCAAACTGCTCATTTCGTTGGCACGGGGCAAGAAGTTCTACGACAAACGCGAAAGCATCAAGGAGAAGGACACAAAGCGGGATATGCAGCGCGAATTGCGCAGATAGTGAGGGGGAGCAGAAGCGAACCTACCCCGAACCCTCAATGTAGAAATCACAGCGGTAATCAAGAAGGAATAATAAAAAATGATGTTATGAAGGTATTCAAATTTGGAGGTGCCTCGGTCAATAGTCCGGAAGCGGTGCGAAACATGGCCGACATTGTGCGGAGCTATAGTGATGACTCTCTGGTGGTGGTGGTATCAGCTATGGGCAAAACCACCAACAAGCTGGAGCAGCTGGTGCCCGGTGTGCGTCCGGCCAGCGAGCATCAAGGTTTGTTGCAAGAACTTTATAACTATCATATTGAAATCATCAACCAGCTGTTTCCCGACGCACATCAGGATATCTATACGGCTTTCAATTCCCTATTTGCCAAGTTGAAACAACAGGTGGCGCAATCGCCCACCCGCTATAATTTCGATTATGACCAAACGGTATGTTTCGGAGAACTGATGTCGACCATGATTATAAGCCATTACCTTAAGTTTATCGGGTTGGACAATCAATGGGTGGATATCCGTGAGCTTATCCGTACCGACAACAACTATCGTGAAGGGATAGTTGACTTTATAGCAACCCAACGCTGCCTGAAACAGTGGTGGGCGGAGCCGAGACAAACCTCGTTGATTGTGACACAGGGATTTATAGCTGGCAATTCCGACGGGTATACTACCACCTTGGGGCGTGAAGGCAGCGACTACAGTGCCTCAATTATCTCATATTGTCTCGATGCCGAAAGCATGACTATTTGGAAAGATGTCCCCGGATTTCTCAATGCCGACCCCAAGTATTTTTCCGATACTGTAAAGATAGAGCAAATACCATACAACGAGGCCATTGAGCTGGCATACTATGGCGCAAGTGTTATACATCCCAAGACAGTAAAACCCATCCAAAATAAAAACATCCAGCTTCATATCAAGTCTTTCCTCACTCCGGATGCCCCCGGTTCGGTCATTGGCCCGTTCGAGACCATCCAGCCCCTAACACCGCTATACATCATAAAGAACAACCAGACACTCCTTTCGGTGCTGCCCAAAGATTTCAGTTTCATTGCAGAAGACAATCTCCAAACCATCTTTGCCACCCTCTCGCAGTTGAATATCCGGGTCAATATGATGCAGAATTCGGCACTCAGTTTTTCGCTGTGTATTGACGACAATGAGATGCTCCTTTCCCAATTGCGTCAGCGTCTCTCGCCACAGTTCCGTCTGCGCTACAATCTGGGGTTGCAGCTCATCACCATCCGCTACTATACCCAGGACATCATTGACCGCATAGTGGGCAACAGCACCATCCTGCTCCAGCAGCGTTCGCGCAACACCGCCCAGCTTATCATACAATGAAATGAACCCGTTATACGCCATCCACCGCACCATTGCACACAAATATCCAACGTCCCCACGCTCATCCCATAAATAGTCTGTCATCATGAAAACAATACTACCCTCAAGCACCTCGTCCCTCAGCCGTCTCAACCGTATGTTGTCCGGAAAGGACTATAACAATGCCCGTTTCTTCCTCCTTGTGGATGAGAACAGCTACAATCACTGCCTGGCTTCATTCATTTCGCGTGTCAGCAGGGTGGAGGAGTCGGAATTTATGGAGGTGCCCGTTGGCGAAGAGTGTAAAGACTTGGCCATTGCCTCTCAACTGTGGCAAACACTGCTCGAAAGTAATGCCGACCGCGACACGGTGATAATAAATATTGGAGGTGGGTGTGTGAGCGACTTGGGCGGTTTTGTGGCCGCGGGCTACAAGCGGGGAATACGCTATGTCAATGTCCCTACAACCCTTGTGGGTATGGTGGATGCTGCCATAGGTGGCAAAACAGCACTCAACCTCGAAGGGAGCAAGAACCAGATAGGTTTTTTCCATCAACCGGAAATCGTGTGCATAGAGCCTGAATTTCTCTCCACTCTACCCGACGAGGAGTATTTCAATGGCGTGTGCGAGATGCTGAAAACGTTTATGATAGGCGACCGTGAAGCCTACGAGAGCCTTTGCAACATGGTGCTGGACGGTAATTTGGAGGTAACTCCACAGATGATATCGTCCTGCGCAGCCATCAAACTGGCTGTGGTGAAGGAAGACCCGCATGAGCGAGGCATCCGCCGTATCCTGAATTTAGGGCATACCTTTGGTCATGCCATCGAGGCCTACAGCCATCATGAGGGCCAGACCCCGTTGTCGCATGGACTGGCTGTGGGCATAGGGCTGCTGTGTGCACTTTACCTTTCGGTGCATAAACTGGGAATGGATGCCGCATATCTCAAACGCTACCGTTCGGTAATATCCAAGCTGGTGACGCTGCCCCATTACACCCTGCGCGACACCGAAGAGCTGCTCTCCTATATGCGTCAGGATAAAAAGAATAGCGACGGCAATATCTGCTGTGTTCTGATGCAGGACATCACGGCCCCCGTAATCAATCTTCCCGTCAGCGAATTGGAAATACGCGATACATTTCTGAAGTTATGTTAGAGTTACTCTCACCGGCCAAGAACTATGAACAGGGTTGTGAAGCCATCAACCATGGGGCCGATGCTGTGTATATAGGAGCCCCATCGTTTGGTGCCCGAGTGGCAGCCGGCAACAGTGTTGAGGAGATAGAGTCGTTGGCCCGCTATGCACACCTCTACCACGCAAAAGTGTTTGCGACGGTCAATACCTTGCTTTTCGACGATGAGGTGGAAGAGGCGGTCAAACTGCTCCACCAACTCTATAATGCAGGAGTCGATGCAGCCATCATCCAGGATTTAGGACTTTTGGAGTGCGACCTTCCACCCATCGAGCTTCATGCCAGCACCCAAACCCACAACGCATCTCTGGAGCGCATCCAGTTTATGGAGCAGGTGGGCTTCAGCCGTGTTATTCTGGCCAGAGAGACATCGCTGGAACAGATGAAACAGATTCGCAGTAACACACACATCGATCTCGAGGCTTTTGTGCAGGGAGCCCTCTGCGTGTGCTACAGCGGGCAGTGTTACCTTAGTCAATACATCAGTGGGCGCAGTGGCAACCGGGGTTGTTGCGGTCAACCCTGCCGGTCGGCCTACGATCTCTACAATGGTCAAGGGCGAATGCTTCTCAAAGACAGTCACCTCCTGTCGCTCAAGGACTTCTCGGCTGCACAGCAATTACAAAGCATGATAGATGCCGGGATCACCTCGTTCAAGATAGAGGGCCGATTGAAGGATATGGGATATGTGAAAAATGTCACCGCCTACTATCGCCAACTGCTTGACAGCATTATGGAAGGCCGTCCCGACCTCCATCCTTCCTCGTCGGGCAAGTGCCGCTTCTTTTTCGTACCCGACTTGGAGAAGACGTTCAACCGTGGTTTCACCGACTACTTTCTGCGGCAACGCCAAACTATGGCTTCGTTCGCTACCCAGAAGTCACTGGGCAAACGCCTGGGAAAGGTGAAAAGTGTAGGCAACGGCAGCATCACCCTCAACACCCGTGAACCGCTCACGTCGGGCGACGGTCTCTGTTTCTTCAATAGTCAAGGCCTGTTGGAAGGCTTTCTGGTCAATCGGGTGCAGGGCAACACCTTTTTCCCCAACCGCATGCCGCAGGATATAGCGGTGGGTACTACCCTTTGGCGTAATAACGACCAGTCGTTCAACAAGCTGTTGCAGGCCAATAGTGCCATTCGTAAAATCGGAGTCGCTATCACCGTTTCCGACACCGACAACGGGCTCCGACTCGAAATGGTCGATGCCGAGGGGTGTAGGGGTGAGAGTGCTGTGGTGTGCGACAAGCAGCCTGCCCGCCAACCCGAACGGGCATTGGAGCAGATAGAAAAGCAAGTATCCAAGTTGGGCGACACAGTTTTCGAGGTCACCGCTGTCACCAACCAGTGCAAAGGTGTCTATTTCATCCCTGCTGCGGTGCTCAATGAGTTGCGCCGGCAGGCTGTGTCGCAGCTCGAGTCCAACCGCATTGCCGACCACATGCAGCGTCGTGGCCACTCCGGCACTCTTGCACAGCGGCTCTCAAACCATGCTTCATATATCAGTTCGTCAGTAGACTATAGGGCCAATATTCTCAACGCCCATACCGAAAGTTTTTATCGGCGTCACGGGGTAGAGCAGTTGGAATATGGATTGGAGAAGACTCTGGACTATGAGGGCAAATCATTAATGACCACAAAATACTGTTTGCGATATGAGTTGGGCTGTTGCCTGAAGGGGAAATCTGCGGGTCAATCCCGAGTGGCAGTTTTGCCCGGCGATACCCTCTATCTCAACAATAACAGGAACTGGTTCCGTCTTGATTTCGACTGCCGCCAATGCCAGATGACACTCACCGCCGTCAAAGCACCATTCCAGCAGGAGGCACATTGATGTGTCGATAGAAATTGTGCGGGTAAAATAAAATGAGTATCTTTGCAATCGCTCCCGAAAGGAAAGAACTCTTGATGACATTGTAAATAAAGACGAAAGCAACATGAGGTATATCCGTAAATTCATCATTGCATCAGTTGTATCAGCCGTTATGTGGGTTGGATGCTCCTCGCCCAGTCAGGAGGCCGAACCGGTTGTGAAGGATTGCGAGGCAGAATATTCCGAAGTGTGCGAAACTCCATTTACAACCACCACTGCTGCCATCAAACGGATGGACGACTATCTGGCCGACTTTGGACAGGAGAACTGTGCTCATGTGGCCGACGTGAAGCGTATGAAAGAGTTGTTCGAGAAGATGGATTTGTTCTTCAACAACAAACAATACGACTCGTATTACGAGTATCTTACCAAGTCGCAACAGGTGGAAGAATGGTTCTTGAATAGCGGCTACCGCACAGTGCGTGCCACTTGGCTGCAACTCTACGAGAAGGACAAGCAGGCTATGCTCGAAAACGCCATCATTGACATCACTGCCGAATCGTTTGTGGAAAACATGAAAGAGGATGTGGAGCGCATAGTGCAGGAAGAGGTGTGCGGAAAAGGCCCTTTAAGGTGGGATATTACATCGGTCGATATTGTGCGAATCGAGATGCCCACGCGCCTTTCAGGCCTTCCCGGCAAGCAGTGCAAAGCGTTGTTCCGAGTGCACATCTCGGGGCCTCTGGGTTGGCGTTCCGGCTCCGTCAAGGTCTCTTTGCTTTCGCAGCTCCATTACTCCGCTTCGGGCACTTTGGAGTATCGGTTGGTCGACTATGCCATCACAGAGCGGAGTGGGAGCATGCCGCTATTCAGTTGACCCCCAATCGGCCAATATAGGCTGTTCGGTACACCACTTGTTGCCTGTTGTATCCCCAAATTCATACTGAACGTACAGCGAACCTTCCCCGAACTTACCGCTTGTGCAGTTTGTGGTGAAATAGTATTGTGTTTTCTGACAGACGTGCGGTAGCTGCAAGTGCTTGTGATATAAGTTGGTGGGACTATTGTAGGAAGTTTAGGGGAAAAATAGGGTTGAAATAGGGATTTTTCCTGAAAAAATGGTTGTACTTTTGCATCGTGAAAAAAGACGCTGTGCAATGCCAAAAGTTGCAAGTCGTCTGATACAAGCAAAAAAAGAAAGTAAAACAATAAAACAGAAAGGAGAAATAACATGAAAATGTCCCGTTTAGTAAGCATCGCTCTTCTTGGAGTGGCTTTGACACTTACTCCGGTATATGCACAAAGAGGTGGTGGCGGTAGCCGCGGTGGCGGTGGTGGCCATAGTAGCGGGAGCAGCGTGAGCAGCAGCCGCGGTGGTGGCGGTGGTTTTTCGAGCAGCCGCAGCAGTGGCTCGAGCTACTCGGGCAGCCGCAGCAGCTCCAGTTTTTCAAGCCGCAGCAGCAGTAGCTCGCCCAGTTATTCCAGCCGCAGTTCCTCCAGTTATTCCAGCCGTAGCAGTTCGGGTGTGAGCGATCGAGGCAGCAGCTTCTCTTCCAGCCGCAGCGAGTCTTCGTTCCCCTCCAGCCGCTCATCCTATCGTAGCGGCGGTGACGAATCAGGAGAATCCACAATGCGTTCCAGCGGTATGCGTTCCCGTTCGGGCAGTGTTCCCGACCAGATTCGCAGCCGCAGCGCCCAGTCATCGCGCAGCAACAGTGTAGGACCCCAGCGCAGTGCAGCTTCCCGCGTCGATGCCCCCAAGGAAGGCGGCAGAGTTGTTGGAACCAGTGGTCGCCCCAGCGGCATTGCCCCGGCTCCTCAGGGTGGATATGCCCGTCCGGGTCATCCGGGACCTATGCCTCCGTCACACAGACCCATCCATCCCGCACCTTACTTCTGGCATCCCCATCACCACTGCATGGTCCATTGCCACAGACTCTACTGGGATCCTTTCATCCCGAGACCCTACTACTGGCCTGGCTTCTGGGTGTATTGCGATAGCTACTGGTTCGACTATCATGTAACCGATGTGGTTGTGGTGCGCCAGTATGTCAAGGAGACCTACAGCTTGGATCTGATTACCTACGCCATGAGTGGAAACTATATGTATGCTCTGGTCAACGACCCCGATGGCCACACCTACCTCCAGATTTACGACAGGAATGACAAGCTCTTGGCCGAACAGCAGGTGAGCCGCAAGTACTGCAAAATCGAGGTCGATCCCGAGAACGGCGGCTGCTGGATAATGAAGAAACGCGATAAAGATCCCCTCCTTTTCTTCTACACCGAGGACGGTCAGCTGCTCATCTACGAGGCCGACTAAATGCCCCGAACAATCGAATCAAGAGTGTAAAGTTATCTTACTATAGCAGGAGGTCGACGAGACTTCCTGCTTCTTTTTGTGCCATGCGCTCTGCCATTCCTCCCCGCCGAAGTCTTAGTGCAACAGCACTCACGCTACCCGAATTCCACACCGCTCAACTATTTTCGCTCTAATCGAAATAATTTTTGTATTTTTGCAGTCTGATTTCATCATAGGGGTACTTGATAACCCCCTTTAACAAAACAAGATAATGCAGAACAAACCCCAACCGGTAAGCACTTTGTTCGTCGTCTTGGCAACGGTGTTTACCTCCTGTCTGATAGCGGCGAACCTTTTCGCATTGAAACAATTCAGCTTTGGCCCCGTCAATTTCACTGGGGCGTTGCTGGTATTTCCTATCAGTTACATCATCAACGATGTTGTCGCCGAAGTGTGGGGCTATCGCCGAACCCGTAAGCTTATCTGGCTGGCCTTCGGTGTAAATTTTTTGTTTGTGTTGCTCGGTGCTTTGGTCGACTTCCTGCCCGGTGTGGGGGACAATGTAGAGAGTTTCCACGCCATTTTCGGCCTGGCTCCCCGTGTGGCAGCCGCCTCCTTCATTGCTTTTCTTATCGGCTCGTTTGTCAATGCCGCCATCCTTTCGCGCATGAAAGTGAGGTGCAAAGGCCGTTGGTTTCCGCTGAGGGCTGTGCTGAGCACGCTGGGTGGCGAGTTGTGCGATTCGCTCATCTTTTTCCCCATTGCGTTGGCTGGCCTTGTGCCTTGGCAGGCAATGCCCAGTTTCGTGTTGTGGCAGGTGGCACTCAAAACCCTCTACGAGATTGTGATTCTCCCGGTCACCGTGAGGGTCGTCAAGGCAATCAAGCTTCGTGAGAATGTCGATGTCTACGACAACGGCATCTCCTACAATATTTTCAAGTGAAGTTACACATATAAATCAAATACGATGGACAGAACCAAAGATAATTTGCAAGTGTTGGGTCATCACACCGAATACAGAACCGATTATGACCCCGAAGTGTTGGAGACTTTCGAAAATCAGCATCCCGACCACGACTATTGGGTGGAGTTTCTCTGCCCCGAGTTCACCACTCTGTGTCCCATCACCGGGCAGCCCGATTTTGCCGAAATCCGCATTCGCTACATCCCCGACCAGCGCATGGTAGAGAGCAAAAGTCTCAAACTCTATCTTTTCTCTTTCCGCAATCATGGCGACTTCCACGAGGACTGCGTCAACATCATCATGAACGACCTCAATCGCCTTATGGAGCCACGCTATATCGAGGTGCAGGGCCTCTTTGTGCCACGCGGAGGCATCGCCATCCATCCCTTTGCCAACTTTGGCCGTCCCGGCACCAAGTACGAGACCCTCGCCAACCACCGCATGATGAACTACCGTCTCAACTAGTCCACATACTCTTGCCGCCGGGTTCCGGTGTGTGGCACCTTCCTCTCGGGCATCCCTCTTCTCGTGTGAATAGGAATTCCCGAGTTTTTTTTGTTCCGTTTATAAAAAAGATTTGTCTATTTGAAAAATAGTTAGTAATTTTGCAAAATCAATATGGCCAGAAACAATCAACATATTAACGTCCGTATGAGTTTCTTAAACATTAAGAAAAGAGACGTTTATGTGTGTCTTTAGGTTACATTCGGCATTGCCGGTGTGGCCTTTTTCTTTTTGTCGCAACAGACAATTTCATCATTCAATAAGTTAATATTTAATCTTTAAAATCGTTATATTATGGAATTACCATTTGCAGAAGCGTGGAAAATCAAGATGGTTGAACCTATCAAGAAATCCACCCGCGAACAGCGCGAAAAATGGCTCGAAGAAGCCCACCAGAACATTTTCATGTTGAAGAGCGATTACGTCTACATCGACCTCCTCACCGACTCCGGCACCGGCGCCATGAGCGACCGCCAGTGGAGCGCCATGATGATGGGTGACGAAAGCTACGGCGGAGCCCGCAGCTTCTTCCACATGAAGGACACCATCACCGAGCTCACCGGTTTCGACTCTGTCATCCCCACCCACCAGGGCCGTGCTGCAGAGAACGTCCTGTTCAGCTACCTCGTAAAACCCGGCATGGTTGTGCCCGGCAACGCCCACTTCGACACCACCAAGGGCCACATCGAGAGCCGCAAGGCCTTCGCCATCGACGTCACCGTCCCCGAAGCCTACGACACCCAGCTCGAAGTCCCCTTCAAAGGCAATGTCAGCCTCGAGAAACTCGAAAAGGTGCTTCAGGAAAATAAGGGCAATGTCCCCTTCATGGTCCTCACCGTCACCAACAACACCGTAGGCGGTCAGCCCGTCAGCATGAAGAACATCCGCGAAACCTGCGAACTCTGCCACAAATACGGTGTCCCCGTCAACGTGGACAGCGCCCGTTTCATCGAGAACGCCTATTTCATCAAAACCCGCGAGGAAGGCTATGCCAACAAGACCCTCCGCGAAATCGCCCGCGAAATGTTCAGCTATGCCGACAGCATGACCATGAGCGCCAAGAAAGACGGTTTGGTCAACATGGGTGGTTTCATCGCCACCAACAAGAAAGACTGGTACGAAGGTGCCAAGCTCTTCTGCATCCCCTTCGAAGGCTTCCTCACCTATGGCGGTATGAATGGCCGCGATATGGACGCCCTCGCCGTTGGTCTGAAAGAGAACATTGAGTTCGACATGGTCGAAACCCGCATCAAGCAGGTCCAGTACCTCGCTGCTAAACTCGACGAATACGGCATCCCCTACCAGCGCCCCGCCGGTGGTCACGCCATCTTTGTCGATGCCGACAGAATCCTCACTCAGATCCCCAAGGAAGAGTTCCCCGCCCAGACCCTTACCTGCGAGCTCTACCTTGAAGCCGGTATCCGTGCTTGCGAAATTGGCTATGTCCTGGCCGACCGCGACCCCGTGACCCGTGAAAACCGCTTTGGTGGCAACGACTTCGTGCGCCTCTGCATCCCCCGTCGTGTCTACACCAACAACCACATGGATGTCATCGCCGCCGCCCTCAAGAATGTGTACGACCGTCGCGAAACCATCAAACGTGGTCTCGAAATCACTTGGGAAGCCGAGCTCATGCGCCACTTCACCTGCCAGTTCAAACGCCTGAAATAGTTTCTCGCCGTTTTCTGACACACAATAAAAAGCGGGTGCCTCAATCCTATTTGGGGCACCCGCTTCATTATATTGTGGTGTCCACAGAAAGTGTGTCTATGGCTCTTCCAGCGCCATAATACAGGCCGTTTTTCTTGGCTCAGCCGCCATGCGTGTCGGGCTCATCATCCGCTATATCCTCCTTGGTGAGCATGCTGTTGCATTGAGGGCATCGCCCCAGCGCGTCGGCATCGAAAGTCCCGCCGCATTCGCATGTGGGGTCCCATCCCCATCCGCCGCTGAAATCCACCGCCTGCGCCCGTCCGCAGCGCACACAATACATCGTCCCCTGTCCGTTATAACCCACGCCGTAGTTCCGGCTGAACGTATGTCCGCACTTGCGGCACCTGATTCGATATGTAACTCCCATAGATATCTTTCTTTCCTGGTTTAACGGGATATAGTCGTAATTATTGCTACATAGACAAACTGTCTATAGTTGTGTCGGCATAGCTGTGTAGTATGGGCAATTTCACAATTTGGTAGTCCTTTTGTAGTTGTCGACTATATTTTAGGTCGAAGGTTATTCTCAGTTTGTCATCTCCGTCGCCTTTGGCCTTGGTATCTGTGTGTATCCTTACCACCTCGTATAAGTCTCTGATGCCGAGTCCCGAAAAATAGGGTGCAAAATAGTCAATGCCGTCAATGGCAATAGTCGAGGGGAAAGTGTCGCCAGAATAATAATAGGTTGCTGTGCCGTTCTTGAAGTTGTCGTATTGTGGGTTGTCGGGCTTAACTATCCCGACGAGCACACGCCTCTTTATTTCCAAGGAGGTTCCTTTCTGAGGGATTACCTGTTCTACTATTTCCACGGCATGTCTGTCCAACAAATCCTTGATAAAGGCGGCCAGCAACTCATGCTGATTGTCTCCTGGGCGCATGGGGAAGGCTCCGATGTTCACCTCGTCAATGCTGCGGCGGAAGCGCGAGGTGTTGTCCATCAGTCCGGGGAAGAGGATATAGCCACCGATAACCTCTTTCTTTATCTTTTCGTCGTGGAGTTTGCTATGATAATAGATTGCGTCACGGTAGCGGTGCATCTGGTTGATGGCGTCGTCGGGTGGCACATCGTTCGCACCATCTTTCTCCAGTCGGTATTTTGCATCGAAGAGGTAGGTGAGTTTCATCCCCTGCTGCAGGTCGTCTTTGGTCAGCTGAAGTACAATATCCGGCTTCTGTGGAACTGTCTTTGATTCCAAGTCTCCAATACCTTTCACATCGTCCTGGTCGCTGTGTCTGGGATTGTACACCAGTTCAGCAAGTGTCACATCGTCTTTCTTGAAGATAATCTTCGAATGTTCCCCCTTCCCCAAGTTATAGGCGAAGATTCCGCTCATCTCCACGCGATTGTCTTGTTCGGGTTGTATGCCGGTCAGCTCCTTGACCACCTTCTCCACCTGGATGAAGCACCATATCTCGTACAGGGTTGCAATGTCCTTGGTCTCCATGCGGTAGAGGCCGTCGTTCAAGCTGAATGATTTCTTCAGAATAGTGTAAATGCTGAATATTTTTGAGTAATTCACATCCTTTTGCAGGATGAGCGATTCCTGTTTTATGCCGTCAAATGGTCCCACGGTGCGGAAGAATGGGTGGCGCGACAGTCGGTTCAGCTCGTCACGTATGCTTGCAATCCGATCCCGATGGGTTTCGGCCAGATTGGTTTCCTGAGCCAAAACCCTCTTGGCAAGGAATGCATATCGTTTCTGCACCGTCATCAGGGCGTGCTTCAGAAATCGGTTCTCCGGAGTGTTGTAGGTGTTCTGCTGCTCCTCCACGCGGTACAGGCGGGCCTCCTCCGTGCGGTGCTCGGCCAGTTGTTGCTCCAGTTGTGGAGTGAAACGGCGTATCTGGTCGGCACGTTTGTAGGTCTCTATTCCTTTCAGGCGGTGGCGTGGACGGTCTATAATGGTGTGGACAGTGCGTAGAAACTGCTCCTGCTTGCTTGCAAAAACATTCCACCAAATGATGTCGTAACTCTCGCCCTTCTCCTCCTTAATGCCGTGATAGGTGCGTTTCAAGTAGTCTAGTGAGAGCATGCGGTATTCCGCCTCAATGTCTTTTATTATCGCCTTCCAATCGTTGTGATAGTCCAGTTTGGCCGAGATAACATCGTAGGAGAATACAAAGCGTTTCTGCACCCCGTCAAGGGTGTAGACTATCGGCATGTCGGCACGCCCAATCTCGTTGCCGTAGTTCAGGAATCCTGCCAGCAGTTGCTTGCTCCCCTTCCACGAGAAGCGTTCATTGACATCCTTCCTCGGACTGTCGAACCAAGCTTTTGCCACCTTCTTCTTGAAGTCCACCCAAACACTATAGTCCGTCTGCTCAAAGAATATTGCTTCCGCATTGGCATCGTCCATTGTTATTTCCCGCTCCACGCCATCATGCACCAACTGTACAGACTCTACCCCGTCTCCCCATCGGTAGGGGGATTTCAACCTCTCCCTGCCGAGTATGTGCTCTCCCTTGTCCCACATCCGTTGGAACTGGGTACTCTCCACCGTCAGCGTGAAGTCTTCGTGTTCTATGCGCAGGAGGTCCATCTTTTAATTGTTTCTAAAAAGAAAGATAGGATTTTATTGAAATATAATTAGTTGTGTTTTTCTAACTTTAATTTTCAGTTTACTATTTGTGTTTTTCTGCCACAAAAATCAAGTTAAAAACATCTAATTATGTACCCAGAAACGTATTTTGGGATACATGTTTGTTGAATATGTACCCGAAATTGACTTTTTGGGTACATATTGAATGGGATATGAACCCGTTTTTGACTTTTTGGGTACATATCCATTATTTATTATAAGCCGACTCAATAACATCAACATTTTGTGATTCATTGTCTTGATGGTTCATGAATAGGTCTATCAGCCTATTATTTATATAGTAATTGGTTCGCCCAATCTTTATCTTCTCCAACAATCCCTCATTTACAATCATATCGAGGTATTTTGTCGCAGTCTTTCGCTGCACCATCATGTCTTTCTCAATGAATTCAATCTTTGTATAGGGATGATAGAAAAGGTTGTTGAGAAGCTCATGTTTATACAGTCGTTTGAATAGAGGACGCAGGCGGTTCTTGTATTCACCCATCAGAACGGAAATACCTTTAACCAGTCGTATGGTCTCAATGGCAGTTTCCTCTACTCCCTTCAGCATGAAAAGTATCCATTGCTCCCATTCATATGAGTTGTCACCATTGGCATCTCTCACAGCCTGTATTAATCTGTAATATTCAGCTTTGTTGTGGGTAATATACCGGCTTAAATAGAGTATGGGCAAGTCAAGCAAGTCGTTGATGACCAGATACAAGATGGAAATAATACGGCCTGTTCGTCCATTACCATCATAAAATGGATGTATGCTCTCAAACTGATGATGTATGACAGCCATTTTGATGAGTGGATCCACATCATGCATCAGAGGGTCATTGATATATTGTTCAAGGTTATGCATAAGATGTTCCACCTCCAATGCACTCTGAGGAGGTGTGTAAACCACATCACCTTTTGTGTTTTGCAATGTGGTACCAGGAGCAGACCGGAATCCTGCATTGTTCACCTCAAGTTCTTCTTGTATCTTCTTGATGTCGTTTAAAGTTAGTAGTTTTGTCCTTCTTGCAAGGTCAAATCCCCGTTGCATGGCCTGCCGATAATTCAATACCTCCTTTGTTGAGGCATTTATAACTGCATTTTCTAAGTTAAGGTCAGCACGGTAAAGGTCGTCTTGAGTGGTTACAATGTTTTCCACCTCCGAACTGTCTTTTGCCTCTTGAAGGGTGAGTGAACTGATGAGGATTTGCTCGTTTGGGATAGTCAATGCTACACCTTTCAGTTCTGCCAGCCTTTTGTTGGCAATGTTCAATTGTTTTAATATAGCCTTTGTCTCCAAATCGTATGGAAGAGGCAGAGCCGGTATAATATAGTACTTCATACTCTCTATAGCTTTATGTCCAATAGCTGGTGAAGCCTGATCCCAGTTTACCCAACATCTCTACTATCTTCTTTGCCGATATGCTCTCGGGGGCAGTCTTGCCCTCTTCGGCCGGTGGGATATGGTCTTCTATTTCCGTCTTCACCAGGGTCTTCAGTTCCTCTAACACTTTCTTGGTGCGCTCTTCGTCGCCCTCTATGCGTGAGAGGATTTTCATGCTCGTCATCTCGTCCAATGTCTGCCACAGCTGGCTGTCGGGGGCCAGTATCTTTCTGTTTACTGCGTACATCAGGAACTCGTTCCTTGTGCGGTAGGCTATCTTGAAAGGCGTGCGCTCCAGTATGGCGTTCACCTTCTCCAGGTAGGCCAGCACCTGGTCGCACAAATCCTTGTTCTCTGCATACACGTCGCAGCCCTCGGCGGCATCACCTATGATGCAGTTCCCTATATAGACTATCTCGCTCTCGGCATCTTTTTTCAAGCCACCGTGCAGGTCCACCTCGTTCATCTCTATGGTCATAGCGCGGTCAAGCACTTTGCGGCTGAACGAGAAGGTGGTCTCGTCCATATTCACCGTGCCCACCACAAAGAGGTTCTGCGGGATGGTCAGCCTCTTGCCATCCTTTTCTGTTTTATAGGCCTTACGCTCCTCTGGTGTGTCAAACAGTTGGTCTATCAAGCTACCGTAGGCATCAGTGTTCTCATAAGGGATGATTGGATCGGTTTCAATTATTGTCTGCCCGGACACTGGGTCTTCATTTACTTTGCGGCTCTCGATGACCGACAAGTATTCGGCGAAGTACTGCTCCACTGGGGCAAGGTTCATCTCGTCGAGGCATAGGAAGTAAGGCACATCGGGCTCTTTGAGTGCTGCCGCCAGGAAGCGCAGGAAAGGCCCCACCACGAACTTCTCTCCACTTAGTCGCGACACATAGCCTATCAGCTCGCTACTGTCGTGCCAGTTGGGTTTTACCTGTACCATGCGGAAATTTCTTGGGTTGTTGTTCCCATACTCAGGGTCACCTTCCTTCCAGCAAGCCTTTGCCATCTCCCTCACAATCCTGCTTTTTCCCGTTCCCGAAATCCCCGCCAGCAACATAAACGGCTTCGTCCGCAAGGCAGTGAGGTAAGATAGCATATTGGAAGTGAAATCATTGCCCTCAATATTAATATGGTCTGCACCTTTATTGTTGTTTTTGTCTAATAAATCGAATCTTAATCTAATTGAAATGTCACTCCCATTTTTCTCAAATACTAATGATGAGGATTCTTCTACGAGGAAATGCCGTATATTAAACTTACTATTTTTATCCTCTAATGAGTTCAAATAGATGCGTCCATCCGATCGATATAGTAAATTAACTGTGTATGTGTTTCTCTCATTTGAACCAAAAAAAGTGCAAATAGATTGAAAGTCTTTAATAAACACATTGGGGTCAGATGTCACTTCTGTCGCCGTAGTGGAGGAGGTAACATATAGTGGAGACTGATTTATTATTACACTGAGTGCTTTTAAATAATCGGAGCGAAACAATGTAAACGAAACAGACTTCTCATCTCCCCTAGATAGTTCTGGGGCAATAAGTTGAAATATGTCATTAGAGAGATTAAGACTGGTTTCTCCAGACTTTTTGGGAGAAAACTTGTAGTGTGCGTCTTGAGAATGTATGCGTTTAATGATCATAATTAGGAAATGATATTTTCTTTAATCAAATAATAAAGTACAGCATAAATAGTATTCACACTTACTGCATTACCAGCCTGCTTGTACATTGCGCCATCAGCAACTTTTACCTTTCTTGCCTTTGTGGCGAAATCTTTTGGAAATCCCTGTAGCATAAATGCTTCTTTCGGGGTGAGTTTTCGTATGGGTATTCTTGCAAGTTGCGCTTTTGTCATTCTTTCTGAAGGTCTATCTGCACCTCTGGATTGAATAAACAAGTCACTATAATAGTTGTCTTGACAGGCCCTATGCATCTTATGCATGGTGGCAGTTAGTGGACGAGCAATAATCTGATCAATTTCTGATTTTGATTTGAACCCCGCACTCCCATCGCTTAATAGCGTAGGCTTGATTCTATCTGAAAGGTAATATTTCTTATCTACTTGCCTATCTAAGACTTCAATGACAGAATCGTAAAACAATAAAGAACATTCTTCCCGTTTTATTCCAGCGAATTCCCTCTTTACTAGTTCGGACGAGAAATCAAACATACCTAATCTTTTTCTCCTTGCAAAAATGATGGTTCTATTGCGTTTTTGAGGAAGTCCGAAATCATTGGAATTGAATACATCCATCTTGACGATGTATCCTGCATTTTCAAGCTCGTACTTGATAACGGAGATTGTGTTCCCCTTATCATGGTTCATTAAGTTCTTCACGTTTTCTAATAAGACAAAACGAGGATGTCTCTCGTTAATCATGTCCATAATTCGGAAGAACATTTGCCCTCTTTCTTCATCAAACCCCTCTTGACTCCCCATCATACTAAATGTCTGACAGGGGAAACCTCCTGATAGTAAGTCATATTTAGGAATTTTTTTCATAGCGTGTTTGTCATTCACAAACGCAATGATATCTCCCATTGCCAACTCACCTTTTGTGTTGTAATTGGCACTGTATGTATCGATAGCTTTTTGTTCGATTTCCGAATAGGCAACAGTTTGAATAGGTAGACCTAAATCTTTTGAGATAAGATCCATTGCTCGTCTAAAGCCTCCAACTCCTGCAAATAGCTCTACATGATTCATACGAATTTCATTATGCCGTCTCCTATGGCTTTAGCGAGTTTAACAGGTACTGCATTACCGATTTGTGCGTACCATGAATTCTGAGCGCCCGTGAATATATAATCATCAGGGAATGTTTGAATACGTGCTGCTTCTCTTGGGCTTAAACCACGAGCTTCCCAGGGATGAATATACATGTTACAATCAAACTTCATATGGGAAGTGATGGTCTTGCATATTTGGGTTTCATCTAACTTGAAGTATTTGTCTTTGAAAATGTCATTACGCCGTTTATAGGGCATTATGTCAGCTATTGATTCGTGAAGTGAGTTGGCACCTTGAGGGAGTCTTCTATATATTTCTATATCACGAGGATTATTGTATCTGTTTTTGTGGTTGTAAAGCTTGTGTATTTCGCGTCCGTCATTTATAAAGTCGTAGAAACCATTTTTTTCGTATTCAAAATCTCTTTCAGTAAAGCCGGATTCAATAGTCTCGATATCCTTAGCTCCCTTTTGTTTTCTGGGTTCTAAGTGTGGTAACCCCAATAATGCATCTCTTAGAACATAATGTTGTCTTTTGTGTTTTTCAATTTCTTCAAATATTTTTTGGGGAGAAACACCTATCCGATTACCTATCATAATAAAGCGTTCTCGATTCTGGGGGACTCCAAAATCTTGAGCTTTTAAAATTGCGTAATCATATTGATATTCATCTCCAAGATAGTCGTTGAAGTTCTGAATAATTTCGTCAAACTTATTCATCATGCCTTTCACGTTCTCCATAATGAAGAATCTGGGGCGAACATGATTGAGGAAAATCAGATACTGTTTGTATAAGCTGTTTCGTGGGTCATCAATAAGCCGCTGCCTATTTGCCATAGAAAAACCTTGGCATGGGGGACCACCACAAACTAGTGTTACGTCTTTAAAATATTTGCGATAGTCTTCAATACTTACATTTAGCTGTGCTATATCTCCGACAAAGTAACGGTCGGCACTAAGATTATGATTTACTTTATGTGTATATGCGAATTGTTCTACTATCTCATTTACAAAACAAAGACTAAAACCAGCTTGTTCTAACCCCAAGCTAAGTCCTCCGCAACCTGCGAATAAGTCGACGAATGTGTATTTTCTGGAGGGCATTTCTTCCTTCTGTCAAATATTAATCAAATCTTCAAATTGTCTATTATGTATTCCGTATCAATATCTGGATACCCGACTCTATTATAATATCGCATGAAACTAGCAGACATGGATTGTGCATATGGGCTATCCAGCTTAGCGACTCTTTCATAATTGTTATTTAATGAGTCGTACTCGATTGTCGTTGATTGTTGAAAATCAAGCACCATGTTTACAATAAATGGTGTGCCTGGTAAGAAGAAGAATCTATCACTCTTACTGGAGTTAACCAGCTTTATCAATGCGTTTCTATTATCTGTATTTTGATTGGATTGATATTTTTTGAACTCAGTATTCTCTGTCAATGGGGTGGCTTTTATTAATAGAATCTTTTCTGCATTTCGACCAACTGACACTCCATGCTTATTAAAACGCTCAACGAAGTCACAGGATGGAGTAACTATCACATATACGTCTTCCGTTCCTTTCTTTTTTACTATTTCGCCATTCTCGAACTCTACTGTATTTGTTGGGTAAATATAGAATTCCATCGGGTGAACTTTATCCTCGTGGATAGCTTCGTCTCCAAGTATCTGTTTAATCTGCTTGCGAGAAAGAGAATCTGCAATATTCCGGAGAAGCATATATCCTAAAGAGTAATCGTCACTGTCTGGGGTAAATGTTTTATTTTGTTCTTGGATAACCTTCCAGAAATATTTTTTATATTCATCTTCAAAGTAAGAATGGATATTCTCCTTCAGAAAAGGTATATTGTGTTTGGTCAACCGTTCTAATTCGATTTTTAGTTCATCATAACCACCATCTCCTTTATGAGCAACACCTACTACCTGTGATTTAAGTTCTGCAACATTTCTTGTATCTCCAGAATAGAAGATGACTGGAACAAATACCTTCTCTTTTATTTTTTCAAACGTTCCACTCCCGAGATCCGCACCTCCACGTGTGGCTTCGCCTTGGAATATGTCTAAAATCACAATGTGGTAGTCGTTGCATCTATTTATGGCAGTGTCAAAAGAGGCCTCGCCGTCACAGGAGATGGTATATCCATTTATTTTTTCACTGGAAAGCAGATCAATTAAATCGTTTCTACTTTCTTCAATGTCTTCAACATATAAGATTCTTAATTCTTTGCTCATACTCTTTTTCTAAATAACAGTTTGAATGTTGCTCCTTCGTATTGATTGTCTTTAACAAGAGATAGTTCGCCATCATAATCGGCCATAATCTCACCAACAATAGCCAATCCCAAGCCAATACCGTCAGGTTTCGTGCTAAAATATGGTTCAAATATTGATTCTTCAGTCCCTTCTTTTACGCCCGGTCCGTTGTCAGAAATGATAATGGCTAAACCATCGCTCTCATCTGTTACCGTCACATGGATTTTCCGGTCCTTGTCCACGGTGGATAACCAATAAATGGAGTTTTGAATTAAATTCATCATGATAACAGCCAACTCGCTTTCATCTATGGTTACGCGGTGCAGTGTTTCGGAGAGGGAATATTTAACAGCATTCTTCTTCAGTTCTTCTTCATTTATCAAGAACTGATTCTTTATCACATCCTCCAAAATAACTGATGATGGACGACCTCTTTTTCTTCCTCCAAAGGGTTCTATCCGCTTGAAGAGTTGCGAAAAATCAACCCGTACAGCTTGAATCTCCGATGCCTTAGTGGCTATTTTGCTTAAATCGCAGTCATCCTTATTTGTCTCTTTAATGATTAAGTTCGTTTTTAAGTCGATTTTGTTTAAGAAATTATGGCCATCGTGAATGATTGGATCTATGAGTTGTCCCAAGGTCGACAGCCTTCGATACCTTGAAATCACCTCTTGAATCTTCGAAACGGTTTCTTTTATCTCCTTCTCTTTCTTGTCGATTAAGGAAATGATTTCTTTTGTGTCTCGGGGCTTCTCTCTGATTTCATTAGAGAGAGAAGAGAGGGAAAGACGTTCAAAGAGGCTTCTTTTCGAATATTCGATTGGTTGATTTTCTCGAGGGCGTTCGCGATATCGGCGTTGTTCGACTTCGTTTAATATTATTTTAATGTACTCTTTTAAATCCTCGAATGCAGTACTTTCAATAATGCCTTCGCGATTGCTTTGGTCTTTTAATAGTGGATTTGTGTCCAGCCCAATTGATACATAGCCAACGATTTGGTTATTACTCAGTCGCAATGTAGGATTATTAACACGTCGTAGGTCTAATCGAACCCAATCGTTGTTCCTGTTTCCATAGGGGAGAACTCGTATTCCATCTCGATAGATACTGATACCACACAAATCATCAAGATCCTTCTTGACATTGCTCAAGATGGAATCAGTTTCATTTGCAAGATTGGAAAGATTGTCATTATCCCTGTTCCATACTTTGAACTCAAAAGAAAAGGCCCCTGCTGTATATGGTTTATCTTTAGTAAAAAAGCTTGGCTTGAAGTCTATCGTCTCCTCTTTCCCGTTGTTTTTGCTAAAAAACAGAATGTTTGTTGGATTGCCATTCCCCAATATTTGCCCTTTAATATAATAATTGGGTCTATTTAATGTTTCTGGTCTTTCTATCAATCCTGATAAAGCTGGGTTTATTCCGTCCGGCAAGTTGAGACTGATAAGAAAATCCTCGTTTGGTACTACGGGATTCAAAAGCCGAGATAAGGCCACTCGAAGGTCATTTATTTGGGATTCGTCCCAATCATCGTTCAGCCCTGTTAATTTAAGGATTGTCCCGCTTGTTTTTATTTCTTGGGCAGGACGTATGGTCCACTTGATTTTTACACTGTCCAAATACTGTTCTTCGTCAGAAAAAGCATCCCAATCGAAATTGACAACAATTTCGTCCTCCCCTTTCTTGCGTGTGACTAATTCAAGTTTAGAGGCTAATTTGGCTGAGGCAAATCGTCCAATGCCTTTCTCTCCGGAGAAACGCCTAGTTTGATTTTTGTTTTCTTGTTTCTTTTTGTAGTTTGTGGCAGGTTCCATCCACGCAGTTTCTATTGTGTCAAAACTCATTCCAGAACCTTCGTCGAAGATTATTATTGAGGCGGATTCTTTGTCAATATAGGATTCTTCTTCTTTGATTTCTTTTCGCGCATTCCTTTTTATTACCTCTTTTTTCTTAACAATACCACTGAAGGTAATATCGACTATTTGAGAACCAGCGTCGTAGCTATTTTTAACCAACTCGGTTATTGCGACGTTATCATTGCTGATAAGTTCTTCTCCTATTGTTTTTATAAGTCTTGCTCGAGGACGAAAAACGAATTCTCCACTTTTACTTTTCTCTTCGTTCATGACAACATTGTTTTTATTTGGTTCGCAATAGTTTTAGCCATCAAGGGCGGTACCGCATTGCCTATTTGTTTGTATTTTGCAGAACGGCTTCCCTCGAAGAAGAAATTGTCAGGGAATGATTGCAGCCGGGCAGCTTCCCGTACGGATATGGAACGACAGTACTTGATATTTGGATGAATAAAATAGTGTCCATCTTTGGCAAGGTGAGCGACCAAAGTATGTGAAAGGCCGTTTCCATCAACAACTTTGAATCTATCCAAAAACGACTTCTCGTTTTTATGCGTCTTCAACTCCACAGGAAGGTCTGTGTATTTAACACGGATATTTTTGTCATTCCAAGCTTTTATAGCATAGGCATAGATGGCGGCATCATTGGTGTTGATAGGACGAGTGATGTTTTGTGTAACAAATACTTCGTCTTTGTCGCGTATTACGCTATCCAGTAAATACTTGTTTGTAGGCAGTCTATAGGGAGCCACTTGCAAAACATCGCCTGCTTTCAAAAGAGGCAAATCATCAAGAATGTCGTTGACAACAACAGATGCTTTGTTAATTGGTATGTTAGGGTATCCATAGTCATGCTCCTTTTGCCAACCTACAATGATAAGTCTTTTCCTGACTTGTAGTACACCGTAGTCGGATGCATCCAACATTTTGAAATGTACATTGTAACCCAGACTATCAAAGTATTCTCTTAAATTCTTGAAATGCTCTCCTTTTTTTGCACTCAACAATCCTGGTACATTCTCAAAAACAAATCCTCTCGGTTTGAATTCTGCCAAGAATTTCCCGTATTGAAGATATAACTGGGTGCGAGGATCATCTTCCATCTTCTTGTCATGCCGCCCCAAAAGGGAGTAAGCCTGGCACGGTGGGCCACCGATTATTAGGTCAACCCCTCTGTTGACAGACAATTCTTTGATTCTTGCAAACGTTGATTTGAGTGTATCATCGGAAATCTCCACATTTATTACAGTATCAATAACCTTTGGGGGTACTGACTTGTATAGCTCCTCTCTGGAAATTTCGCCTTTTAGATAGCTGTAATAGACATCAATTTTGTTTTTGTTTCGCAGATAGTGATAGCAGCAGCGCGTTCTCAATGTGTTGCAAGCATCTCTATCCATTTCGATATGTGCAATGGGTTCAAATCCAGCCTGCACAAAGCCTTCGGAGAGGCCACCTGCCCCCGCGAAAAGGTCAATCATAGTGAATGAACCTTTGTTTTTTTGCTTGCAATCAGTTTGTTGTCCCATTGTTATCTATATAAATATGCAATTGCAAAGTTACGTAATAATTTCTGATAATATGAAGAAATTAATATATTTTTAAGTTATTAATAAATAATCAAAAGAAAATATCGTATTGTGGTAGGTTTTATCAGTGTTGCTTTTATAGAGAAGGTTGAAATACAGAGGTGTTTTATTCCCTATATGGTGGCAGTATTTTGTTGGTATGTCCTATTCGGGTTCGCTACATGTGAAGCTTTTATCCACCTCTTAGTAAGGTTTTCTTGACCTTGGGGGTCAAAAAGTGTTTTTAATGGAGTTGCTATGAGGTGACGGGTGAACGGGGCTGGAATATAGATGGATAGAATCATGAAGGGGAATTGGTTTTATTAAACAGATAGAGACAGACGGGCTGCCACCGCGCGTCCCCTCTTTTAGAGGTGTACGGCGGAGCCGGGGGGTATGTATCGGGAAACAGATGCGGAAAGTCCATTTATTTTTTAAAAGAGGACTTTTGTGATTTGTGCTGGCTCCGCCAGCGTTATACATACCCCGCCACTGTCGTGGCACCCCTTTCGAAAGGGGACGCTGCCGCGGTGACGATTGTATCTTTATGCTGTCGCGGTGATGCATGTGTGTACAGAGGACTATTGTGATTTGTGCTGGCTCCGCCAGCGGGAAACATACCCCGCCACTGTTGTGGCACCCCTTTCGAAAGGGGACGCTGGCGCGGTGCCGCTTGTACCTTTATGCTGGTGCGGTGAATGAAGCTATATAAAAAAGCGGGAGGGAAGTACCTGACTGGGTATTTCCCTCCCGCTTGTGGCGAAGGCCAAGAGCCCGGGACGGCTGGTTAGCGGTGCAGGGCGGCTTGTTGCCGTATCTCTGCATCGGTCTGGAAAAGGTCGTCGAGCGAGGGCTTGGCTATGAAGTGCCCTTTCTGCATCTGTGCCTCTACAAAGTCGGCAATGCCGAGGAAGGGTATTTTCCCTTCGATGAACAGCTGCACGGCCACCTCGTTGGCGGCATTCATGATGCAGGGCATATTGCCGCCTTGGGCAATGGCTTGATAGGCCAAGGCCAGACAGCGGAAAGTCTTGGTATCGGGCTCTTCGAAGGTGAGTTGCGGGTGCTGTGCAAAGTCCAGCCTGGGCAGGTGGCTCTCGATGCGTTCGGGGAAGCTGAAGGCATACTGTATGGGAGTTTCCATGGTGGGCACGCCCAGCTGCGCCTTGATGCTGCCGTCGACATACTGCACCATTGAGTGTACGATGGACTGTGGGTGCACCAGCACCTGTATCCGCTCGGCGGGCACGTTGAACAGCCATTTGGCTTCGATTACCTCCAGTCCCTTGTTCATCAGGGATGCCGAATCGATGGTTACTTTGCGTCCCATGTTCCAGTTGGGGTGTTTCAGAGCATCGGCCAGAGTAACCTGCTCCAGTTGGGCTCTGGAATAGCCCCTGAAGGGGCCGCCCGAGGCGGTGAGGAGGATTTTGTCGATATTTCCCATCTCGCCCACGAGGCTCTGGAAAATGGCGGAGTGTTCGGAGTCGACGGGCAGGATAGGCACCTGGTTGCGGGCAGCGGCGGCGGTCACTATCTCGCCAGCCACCACCATAGTCTCCTTGTTGGCCAGGGCGATGGTTTTGTGGTGCTCGATGGCACGAAGGGTGGGACGCAGACCGGCAAAGCCCACTATGGAGGCCAGAACCATGTCGATGGTGCTCATTTCCATGAGGTCGGCAATGGAGTCGTTGCCGGCAAAGACTTTGATGCCGTGGGGGTCGAGTGCGGCCTGCACCTGGGGGTATTTGGTCTCGTCGGCAATGGCCACAGCGTTGGGCTCGAACTCGAGGGCCTGTTGTATCAGCAGGTCGGCGTTGCCGCCGGCGCACAGCACCTCGACTGCAAAGCGGTCGCGGTGACGCCTTATCACGTTCAGCGCCTGTGTGCCTATGGAGCCTGTCGACCCCAGTATAGCGATACGTTTCATCATTATTTGTGGGCTCTAAATACGGATTAAAAGTTTTGCCCTTACAGGGCTTATTTTAGCGGTTGCCTATTGTGGCGGCTACTTCTTTTTGCGTTTGTTCTTATCGGACTTCTTCTGTTTCTTCTCGCGGTCTTCTATCTTCTTGCGCAGCAGCGAGTCGGCCTTGGAGTGTCGATAGGTGATGGCTTCGCCTGACACCTCCTCGCCGGAAGCTTCGACGGGGGTGGAGAGGGTGTTGCCGCTCAGGGCACTCTGGATGATTTTGATGTGCTGTTCGTGCTGGTCGATAATCACTTCCAGCGAGTCGATAATTTGCGAGTTGCGGATGCTCTGCTCCTTCAGTTCGGGCTTGATGTAGCCGGGAACCAGGGCACGCAGGGGGGTGAACGCGATGAGCAGTGAGGTGAGGACAATCAGCACGATGATGCTGATGCCGGCGTAAGTGAACAGATTGACACCGGTCAGCTCGATGGAGAATTTCTCCTGGAAGGTGTCGGTGTCCATCACCACAAAGCGGTGCTTGTGGTGCATCCGTTCGCGTAGGTCCTGCCATTTGTCAGAAAGGCGCAGCCGCATGGCCGCGCCTTTCTCTTTTATCGCGTTCGACCGTTCGCTATCCATTAGAAGAATTTGTTGCGTTGGTCGATAACCTTGGCGTTGTCTCTGAGCACAAGCTGGATGTTGCGCAGGCTCTGGCGGAAACTCTGCTCTTTCTGGCTGCGGATGGCGGCCACGTCGGGAGCGGTGGTGTTGGCGGTCTTGGAATTGACCTTGACCATATACACGCCGTTGGCACCTTGGATGGGTCCGATAAGAGTGTTCTCGGCAGAGGCTGCGATAGCGGCCTGCACTTTGGGCTCCATGCCGTAGGCACCCAGGAAGTAGTCGTTGAACGAGATGCTGTCGAGAGTGTCAAGCTTCACATTCATCTTGGCGGCGATAGAGGCAATGTCTTTGCTAGTCTGTTTGGCTTCTTCCAGACGGGCTTTGAGCAGCTCGGCTTTCTTCTCGATGCGCACTTGGTTCTCAATCATGGTGCGGACTTGGTCGAGGGAGGCAAAGCCTTCTTTATAGACATCCTTCAAAGCGGCTACGATATACATGTCGTCCGACTCGAAAATCTGGTCGGCCACCGAGCCCACTTTGGTCTCGTCGTTGAAGGCCCACTGCACGATGCTGCGGGCGTTGTTGATGCCGGCCAAGGAGTAGGTCATGGAGTTCACCATGCCGTTGCGTATCTGCAGATTCTCGGCCTGTGCGGCAGCGGTCATCTCGGCATAGGTGCGGTTGTTGCCAGCAAACTTGTTGGCGCTGTTGTAGATGTTGCGAGTGGTGGTCTCGGAAGCGGCAATGGTGCGGGTGATGGTGGCCACGCGGTATTTTCTGTTGAGGGGGGTCTTGCCGGTCACTTTCACGATGGTGTAACCAATCTCGTTGGGCAGACGGGTGATGAACATGCTGCCTTCAGCATTGTTCACGATGTCCTCGTTGAGGAGGCCGTAGTAGCCGTCGAGCTGCCAACCCATGTCGCCGCCGTTGCTGCTCTTCTGGGGGTCTTCGCTGTATTTCTCAACAGCCTCTTCGAAGGTCATGGCACCGGAGCGGAGCACATTCAGCACGCTGTCGGCAAGCAGTTTGGCCTGCTCGTCACCGCGGGTGATGTTGCCGCCCACTTTGCTGTTGAGAATTTGGATGAGGCTGGCGCGGATGCTGTCGGGGCGGTTGGCCACTTTCAGCACTTTGCCCATAATCCACTCGTTGCCTGCGATGCGGGGGCTAATCAGCGAACCTTCGCCGGCGGCCATCAGGGCAGAATCCATGGGAGAGGTGAACTCGCTGGCTTTGCGGTAGGTGGAGTCATAGCTGTGGTCCGATTCGGAGTTGACGAAGAAGATAAGCTCGTCGGGTTCGATGGTCTGGAATTCCTCCCAGGTCTTCTCTACCTCGGCCTGGATGTTGGCCATATCCTGTGCGGTGGGCACAATGGGATAGACGATATAGTCCAGCTCGCGGAGCTCTTCACGCACGCGGAACTCGGCTTTATGTTTCTTGTAGTAGTTCTGGTAATCCTCGTCGCTCAGGGTGATTTCGCCGTCCTCGACCGACTGGTAGGTCAGGTTCAGGGCGGTGACATTGCTCAGCTGGTTGCCCATCTCGGCAATCTGCTTGGCGATGTTGTTGGGCATATACATACCGCGGGCAATCAGGTTGCTATATTTCTGCTGTTTGCGGTCGGCTTTGACAGCCTTCTCCAATTCCATCCACTGCATGCGCTGGGCGGTATCGAGGTTTTAGAAGTTGTCGAGATAGTATTGGATGGCCTCGGTCTGGTAGGTGCCGGTTTTGGGGTCGGTGAACGACTGGCGGAGGTAGGGGTGGATAAAGTTACCCAGATACATGTCGCTCAATTCGGCATTGGTCACGGTGAGACCCAGTTTGTTTAACTGCTCTTCGGTAAGTGTTTCGCCCACGAGGGTCTGCCACACTTGGTCGCGGAGCTGGTATTCCACATCGGCGGGCACCTGGCTGACGCCCTGCTGACGTTTGTAGTTGTTCTCCATCTCCTCGGTCAGTTCGTTAAAACGCTGGTAGGTGATTGTAGAGTTGTTGATTTTACCCATATCGGGGATGCGGCTATTGTTCTTCCACACGTCACCGATAATGAATGCAATGATAGCTCCGCCCACTACTGCGACAGCTATCCAAGAGTGTTTTCTGATACTTCCTATAATTCCCATATTAAGTATTTTTATTTATTTTATCTATTCCTTTTGTTTGCTATTTTAAGCGTGCAAAGGTACAAAGATTTTTTAGTGTACGAAACTTTTTTGTTGGTTTTTCTTACTGAGAATTCACATTGTGCTATATATTAGTGTGTTGTATTTCTTAAAAAAACTTATAACTCAGCCTCGAAAGTGAAGGGAAGCAGGCTTTTCACACCTTGAATGCGCCGAACTCGACCCCCTTTGAGGTAACAAAACACATCAATTTCGTTGCCGTAGCGCATCTCGTATTCGGCCATTACCTGGCGGCAGGCACCGCAGGGAGAAGCCTCCAGAAAGTCGCCCTCCTGACTACCCACTACGGCCAAAGCCACCACCGCCTGACCGGGATGCTGGGCCGAGGCGGTGAATAGCGCCACCCGCTCGCCGCACAGGCCCGAAGGGTAGGCCAGATTCTCCTGGTTGCTGCCTTGCACCAGCGTCCCGTCGGCAAGACGCACCGCCGCCCCCACACGGAAGCGGGAATAGGGCGAGTAGCTGCTGCGGGTGGCATCCATAGCGCACTCCATCAGCTCGCGGTCGCACGCGGGCATCTCGGCCAGCGAGTCGTATTCGCAGTAATCTATCAATAATTGTTTCTTTTCCATAGTATCAATCTTTTTATTGTTGTTCGTGTAATGATTCTATTATGTCGCGTCCCTTCGGGACGCTTTGTCCTTTGCCTTCGGCATTTGCCACGCAGCGCGGGCGGTTGCTGGGGCTGTCATCAGCCGTTGGGGCTGTATGGTGGCAGTTTGCCCGGTCCGCTGTAGCCGGTGGAATGCCTGCTCTGCATCAGGCAATTCGATGCCCAATCCCTCTCATTGCCTATCATGCAACGGCCAATACTGAACGCCAACCCCACAATAATAGTATCCAAGCCCAGCAAATAGAGACCGTTGCGGTAAAAAAAGCGACGATTCAGGCACTTTGGTGCATCGGTTCTCCGCTTTTTTTGTATCTTTGCATCGTGAACACTAAAACGCTGGATTTCGGAAAATATTGTGTCCTTGGACTTTCGCCCATGGACGACATCACCGACCAACCCTTCCGCCAATTGTGCAAGGGATTCGGTGCCGACTTGCTTATCACCGAATTCATCGCCTCCGAGGCCTTGAACCGCGAAGCCGAAAAGAGCTACCGCAAAATGTGTTTCACCCCCGAGCAGCACCCCATAGGCATCCAGATATTCGGTGCCGACGAGAACGAACTGCTGCAATGCCTCGACATAGTGGAGTCGCGTGAGCCCGACTTTGTCGACATCAACTGGGGCTGCCCCGTGCGCAAGGTGGCCGGCAAAGGGGCGGGCAGCGGCATATTGAAGGACATACCCAAGATGCTCCGCATCACCGAGGCCCTTGTGCGGCGGTCCCATCTGCCCGTCACCGTCAAAACCCGTCTGGGCTATGATGCCGACGACAAACCCATTGTGGAACTGGCCGAACGGCTGCAGGACATCGGCATTGCCGCCCTCAGCATACACGGACGCACCAAGACCCAGATGTATCAGGGCACCGCCGACTGGACCCTCATCGGCGAGGTGAAAAACAATCCCCGTATGCATATCCCCATTTTCGGCAACGGCGACATCACCACTCCGCAACAAGCCCTCGAAGCCCGCCGACGCTATGGTGTGGATGGCATTCTCATAGGCCGCGGCGCTATCGGCAACCCCTGGATATTCGAGCAGACGCAACGCCTGCTGAGGGGCGAGGAGGAACGCGAAATCACTGTGGCCGAGCGCGTGGAGGTGTGCCGCCGACATCTGATGGCCGCTGTAGAGTTCAAAGGCGAGCACACCGCTATGTTCGAGATGCGCAAACACTATGGCGGCTACTTCAAAGGCCTGCCCGCCTTCAAGCAGTTCCGCATCCCGATGGTCAACACCACCACCCTCGACCAAATCCTTCCTATCCTCGACCGCGTGGCCGAATACTACGCCTGAAAAAATGCATGTCGCGTCCCTGCCGGGACGCCCTAGCGGCTGTCATGCTGCCATCCTGACACGTCCCGATAGGGACGAGACCTTGCTTAACACGGTACAAGAGGACGAAGTCCTAGCAGTGCCGTGAGAAGACTGTCGATGAGTCAGCGTCCCGACAGGGACGCGACAAAAATGACCCACCTAAAGTGTGTGTGATGGCTCATTGACCCTCATGTCTTTCCCTGAAATGGTTGACAGATGTCCTGTTTGGGTTTACTGTCTTTTCTGGATTCAGTGGGTAGCTTGATGAGTCGGGTGCTACGCTACAGTTGCTACAGTTAGAAAAACCTTCTTTTGGGGTACCGCAATGGGGGGGTAAACCCCAATGTCCGATTTGGGGGTAAAAGGAACTGTAGCAACTGTAGCTGTAGCGCGGGGGCGTTTCCAACCCCGTTGAAGAGACCTTTTGGGTTCGCCGTGGGTTCGCTCTGGGGGTGGACCTAGAGCGAAGATAGAGCGAACCTACAGCGAAGCTACGCTGGAGAAGCTCCGTTTTTTCAATAGACTATTTCGGTTGTGTGTTTTCCTGAAATCGCTTGACAGATTTTAGCTGGTTAAACTGATTAGCTTGTCAAATTACCTGTGTTTTCCTGATATACAATTTTTTTTGCACACATTCATGATATTCGGATTTTTTGTTGTATATTTGCAGTGCCTTTTTAGGCCATCAGTAGCCGCTGGCGAGGCGAAGGTGTTTACAAAGGTAATAAGATAATACTCAATTTTTACACTATGACTGCACAACTATTCATCCAAGCATTGGGGAAATTCTTTCTGGGGCTGATAGTCGTAGGGGTACTGTTATTTGTACCGGCTGGGACGCTCGACTATTGGCAAGGGTGGCTGTTTGTCGCCTTGCTGTTTGTGCCCATGTTTATCGCAGGGGTTGTGTTGATGTTCCGCAACCCAGAGCTACTGCGCAAACGCCTTGAGGCCAAAGAGGAAGAGAAGGAACAGAAATGGGTGGTGGCTCTGAGTGGATTGCTTTTTATAGCCATGTTCGTCGTGGCGGGGCTCAACCGCCGCTATCTGTGGTGGATGCTGCCTGATTGGGCAGTGTATACCGCAGCAGTCCTGTTCCTGGTAGGCTACCTGCTCTATGCCGAGGTGCTACGCGAGAACGTATGGCTGTCGCGCACCATAGAGGTGCAAGAGCATCAAAAGGTGGTCGACACCGGCCTGTACGGCATTGTGAGGCACCCCATGTATGCCGCCACGCTGATACTATTCCTTACCATGCCATTGGTGTTGGCATCGCCATGGGCATTTGTCATCATGCTGTTCTATATCCCTGTTATAGACAAACGTATCCGCAACGAGGAGATGGTATTAGAAGAGGGTCTTGAGGGATATAAGGAGTATAAAAAACGAGTGAGATACAAGGTGGTACCATTCGTATGGTGATCGGCAACACTGCTGCATCGTTTCCACCAACTGGAAATCAGTTATCTAAGACGGAAAAATATATAATTTGGTTGATTGAAAAAAAAGTTGTATTTTTGCAGATTGTAATAATTGCATTTTTTAACTCTAAAAAAAAAGGAATCCGACTATGACAAATATCGAGAATCTGAACATTGATGCTTCGGCAAAAGAAAACGTCAAGACTTGGTTGAACGGCCAGTATGACGAGGAGACCAAACAGGCTATCCGCGACATGATGGATAACCCGAACGAGCTGAACGAGAGTTTCTACCGCAGTTTGGAGTTCGGCACGGGCGGCTTGCGCGGCATTATGGGTGTGGGCACCAACCGCATGAACAAATACACGGTGGCTATGGCCACGCAGGGCTTGGCAAACTATGTGAAGAAGTGCTTCCCCACGGCCAATCCCATCAAGGCCGCTGTGAGCCACGACAGCCGTAACCACAGCCGCGAGTTTGCCGAGATTACTGCCAATGTGTTGGCCGCAAACGGCTTCCATGTATATCTGTTCGAGGCTCTGCGTCCCACTCCGGAGCTTTCGTTTGCCGTGCGCCACTTCGGATGCCAAACGGGCGTGATGGTGACCGCCAGCCACAACCCCAAGGAGTATAACGGCTACAAGGCCTATTGGGACGACGGCTGCCAGCTGGTGGCCCCGCATGACACCAATGTGATTGACGAGGTGATGAAAATCAAGGGCCTTGAAGATGTGAAGATGAGCGGCGGCGAAGCCAACATCGAGATAATCGGGGAGAATGTCGACAGAGTCTATCTGGACCGCATAGAGCAGAACTCCCTGCACCCCGAACTGATAAAGAAACACCACGACCTGAAGATTGTCTACACTCCGCTGCACGGCACGGGCATCACCCTCATTCCGCGTATGCTTGAGAAACTGGGCTTCACCAATGTGAATGTGGTGATGGAGCAGGCTACACCCGACGGCAATTTCCCCACCACACCTAGCCCTAATCCCGAGGAACGCGCGGCCATGAAGATGGCTGTGGATTTGGCCCAGAAGATTGATGCCGACATCGTGTTTGCCAGCGACCCCGACGCCGACCGCGTGGGTGTGGCTGTGAAACGCCCCGACGGAGAGTGGATGCTGCTGAACGGCAACCAGACAATGAGTGTGTTGATATACTATTTGATGAAAGAGTGGAAGGATACCGGCCGCCTGACCGGCAAGGAGTTTATAGTCAAGACTATTGTCACCAGCGAGCTGCCCGCCGACATTGCCAAGCGGGTGGGCGTGAAGGTGTACGACGTGCTGACGGGCTTCAAGTTTATCGGTGACAAGATTCGTGAGCTCGAGGGCAAGGAAGTCTTCATAGGCGGCGGTGAAGAGAGCTACGGCTACATGATTGGCGACTTTGTGCGCGACAAGGATGCTGTGGCCGCCTGCTCGATGATAGCCGAGATTGCCGCCTGGGCCGCCGAACAGGGCAAGACCTTCTTCGACGTGCTGGTGGACCTGTACAAGGAGTTCGGTTTCTACAAAGAGGGATTGCTAAGTGTGGTGCGCAAGGGTAAGAGCGGTGCAGAAGAAATCCAGCAGATGATGAAAGACTACCGCGAGAACCCGCCCAAGGAGATAGACGGCGAAAAGGTGGTTTGCATCAAGGACTACAAGCTTCACGAGAGCACCGACCTTGTTACGGGCAAGAAAGAGACCATCGACCTGCCCGCCAGCAATGTGCTGCAGTTCTTCACCGAGAAAGGCAATAAAGTGACCGTGCGACCCAGCGGCACAGAGCCTAAGATTAAGTTCTATTTCGGCGTGAAGGGTACCTTGGAGAGCAAAGAGGACTTCGACAAGGTGAACGCCTCGCTAGACGGCAAGATAGACGAGATTAAGCACTCGATGAATCTGGCATAGTCCCCTTTGGTTCGGCGGCGGGCGTTCCGCCCGCCGCCGAACATTACCAATAGCCACTGCTTATGTCTGATATTTGGGAAAACGTCTTACTGGCATTGCTCACCCTGTTGCCCATAGCAGCCTTCTGGTGGAGCAAGAAACGGGTGGAGCCAAAGGCCAATGAGACACTAGAGCAGCAGCGCGAGGAGTATGGCGAGGCGATGGTAGCCCGCTATGGCGAGCCGCAGCAGATGCTGTGGACACGCGATATGCCCTTGCTTTTCTATGAGGACTTTATGGTTTTGGCGGGCATCCAAGTGCCATACGGCTGCATTGCGAATGTGACGTGCAACAACTCCAACGACTTCGGTCCTGGAGGATGCTATCAAGTGATAGTACGCACCACGCTGCCGGGACATGAGTTTCTCCATGTCCTGATGGATACTGATATGGAAGAGGCCATCGGCATGGTGGAGTATATCCGCAACCACGCAGACAAAGAGCGACACCCATGAAAACGTGCCGTTCGGCTCTCATCCTCCTTCTCATTCTGCTCCCGCCCATGCTTTGGGGGCAGGAGGACGCACGCTGGACGATGGCTTTCTGGAATGTGGAGAACCTCTTCGACACGCAGCACGACACACTGAAGGACGACTGCGCCTTCACGCCCCAGGGAGACAACCACTGGACGGCCAAGCGGTATGCCGACAAGCGCAACAAGATATACAAGATGATAGTGGCAATGGGGAATCCGGTGCTGGTGGGAATGGCGGAGGTGGAGAACGACCGGGTGCTGAATGATTTGTGCCGATACACCCCGTTGCGGAAGCGTGGGTATGAATATGTGCATTATGAATCACCCGATGTGCGGGGAGTAGACTGTGCATTGCTGTATAGGAGTGAGCGTTTCTGTGTGCTGGAGAAGGGAAGAATAGAGGTGTCGGACAGCGGGGAGCATTTCTATACACGTGATATATTGATGGTTGGGGGAGTGGTGGTGCCCGAGGGGGACACCTGCTATGTGATGGTGAATCATTGGCCGTCGAAACTGAACGGACACATGGCCGAGAGCCGGAGGATGAAGATTGCCTGCAGGCTGAGGACGGTGATGGACAGTGTGCAACGAGCGCACCCAGGGGCGTTGGTGGTGGCGGTGGGCGACTTCAATGCCGCACCCGAGGAGGAAGCGATAAGCGTTGGGATGGGGTTTGGCGACGGAGAGCGGAACGCAGAAGGATTTTACAACCTGATGGCGGGTGTGGAAAAGGGGACGGGAACGTACAAATACAGAGATGCTTGGTCGTGTATAGACCAAGTGATAGCGAACAGGAAGTTGGATGTGGAGATATTTGCAGCCGACTTTATGATGTTGGACGATGAGAAATATATGGGAAAGAAGCTGTTCCGCACCTATTCGGGGATGAAATATCTGGGAGGGTATAGCGACCATTTGCCGATAAAAATAAGTGTGCCATGAGATGTAAGTGGTTGATAGTTGCGGTGATGCTGCTGCTGGAGGCAACGGGTAGAGCGCAGGAGCTGATGCCCTATGTGTGGCGCAACTATATAGAGATGCTGTCGGAGGAGGGAGAGGACGAGACGGCAGAGGAAATGACGGAGCTGTTTGCCGAGTGTCAGGAGAACAGGGTGAATGTGAACGATACGGCAGTAGGACTGTCGGTATTTCCATTTGTGAGCGAGTTTCAGAGAAACAGCCTGAGGGTGCACATATTGCTATACGGTCAGTTGCTGAGTATGGAAGAACTGTATGATGTGAACGGATTTGACAGCACTACGGTTGAGATGCTGAGACCGGTGGCGAAGGCCGGGATAGTGGAAGAGAGGGAGAGTGTGGGTTGGAAGGATTTGTTCAAAAAGGGACGGAGTAATTTTGTGACGGGAGTTGGCGGAACGGTGGAGCAGGCAAGGGGATACAGGAACAGCATTTATGAGGGCAACAATATGAGGGTAATGTGGCGGTATGTGTACAAGTACAAGGAGAGGGTGCAGCTGCAGCTTTCGGGCGACAAAGACCCGGGCGAGGCTTTCTTTGCCGGGAGTCAAAGGAAGGGATTTGATTTCTATGGTTATAGCTTGATGATAAATGATATAGGCAGATATGCCGAGAAGGAGAGGGGACGGGAAAGGAATGTGTATGTGAAACGATTGGTGTTGGGGCAGTATCACGCCCAATTCGGGCAGGGATTGACCATGTGGTCGGGATATGGGTGGAGGTCGGTAGTTGGCACCAGCATCTGCCGGACGGGACAGGGGGTGAGGCCCAACGGGGCTTTTATGGAGTATGGCTATTTGAGAGGAGGAGCCGCAACGTTGCAGTTGGCCAGAAGTTGGCAGATGACAGCTTTTTACTCGTATGTGGATAGAGATGCCACGCTGCCGCGCGGAGGCGGGGAGAATGCAGAGCCAAGAGTTCAGAGTATTTATAATTCGGGATACCACCGCACGCAGACAGAGATAGGCAAGAAGGACCAGCTGGGGGAACACCTGTTGGGTGGACATATAGAATACAGGGTGAGTGAATTGAGTGTGGGGCTGACAGGAGCGGCTATGTTGCTGGACAAGACCATTGTGCCGGCCACATACGTGTATAACGACAATGCTTTTGTAGGGAGGAGGAATTACAACGCAGGGGTGGATTTTAGATACAGGTGTAGAAACGTGCTGTTGTTCGGTGAGGCTGCGGTATGTGTGAACAAGGCTGCGGATACAGTTGAGAAAAATGTAAGTCCGGCTGCATTGCTGGGATGTGAGTATGTGATAAACAACAATCATAGAGTGAGCGGTTTGGCACGATACTATTCGGAAAGATACCACAATCTTCACAGCAATGCCATAGGTCAGAACAGCAGTCCGCAGAATGAAATAGGTTGCGGGATCCAGTATCGGGGGAGATTGCCGTTGGGGATAGATGCAGTGGCAACTGCGGATTGGTTTTATTTCCCGCATATGAAGTATTTGGTTTATGGACCGAGTCGTGGACAGGATTATAGATTGACTTTGTCGAGAGGATTCAGCGGGATAGAAGGGTTGACGGTGAATGTGCGATATAGGTATAAGGACAAGGGGAGGAATATCACGCCGTCGACAATGGTGGACGGGAAGTATTTGATGGAACAGGTGTACAGACATCAGATACAGGCAGATGTGGTTTATGAGAGGGGAGGATGGAAGTTTGTTTCGCGGGCGGCGTACGCGCTGTATTATGGAGAAGTTACGGAGAGGAACAGGGGTTGGCTGCTGTATCAAGATGTGCAATATCAGGCACAGAGGATTCCATTGACGGCGGTGGTGAGGGTGTCGTGGTGTGATGTGGACGACTATGAGGCCCGGATATATGCGGTGGAGAATGATTTTATATATCAATCGAACAGCATGGTGTATCAGAATGAGGGTTTTAGATGCTATTTATTGTTGCGGTATGATATAAAAAAGTGGTGGAACATAGGGATAAAATACGGCATAACGGGGTATGTGGATAAGGACTCTTTCGGCTCGGGCTACGAGCTGATAGAGGGCAATCACCGCCAACAATGGCGAGTGCAGATGCGGCTGAAGTGGTAACCCTTTTGAAATAGTATTCTGTACTACAGAACAAAAAGATCATGATATCAGGACAATGAGCTATAACAACTTGTTGGCACACTTTCGCTCGACTGCCAGATTCGATGAAATGATTTGGCAGTACTTTGTGTTGCCGAACTATGCATACAACTACAACGACATGCTGTCCATCATGCACAGCCAGATGCCCGACGGCCTCGCAGAATACCTCGAAGCGCGCTACCCCGATTTGTTTTCATGGGAAGACAAAACATGTCCGATATCCAGGCTGTGATAATACACCAAAGTAGAAATTGCTGAATAAGAAAACCAAAGTCCCTACCTGAATGGCGGAGACTTTGGTTTGTAGGTATTTTCTATATAGAAAGAAGTTTTATTTTTGTAATTGATAAATATTGGCTATATTTGCAATATATTTATTTTTTCGCATGAAACGCTCAAAGGTCACAGAATCAATTACCAAGGCTCTCAACGCTTTGCCGTTTAATACGGAAACCTGGCTATATGGCAGCGAAGCGCGTGGTAATGCCCATGCTGATTCGGATATTGACTTGTTGATATTGGTGGATTCTGTGAACCCTGAAACAGAAAACGATATATTCAAGGCCCTCTATCCGATAGAGCTTTCCACAGGTATTCTTATTAACCCTCTCGTGGTTGCAAAGTCAGAGTGGGGTTCAACTATATCCCCGTTTTATTTGAACGTAACAAATGAAAGGGTAAGGCTGTGATAACACTGACTAAAGAGCAACGCATCGCGATTGTCCAATATCGGATGGAAAACGCAAACAACACTCTTAAGGAGGTCGAAAGCCATATACAGAATGGGTTCTATAATACGGCTGTAAACCGTATGTATTATGCCTGTTACTATGCTGCAAGTGCCATACTGATTGCCAACGGCGTCGAGACAAAATCACACGATGGAGTCCGTCGCATGGTGGGTCAGGAGTTAGTACTGAAGGGGATTATTGATGCAGAGTATGGACGTTTCTACAGCCAATTGTTTTCAAAACGTGAAACAGGAGACTATGAGGATTTTATAAACCACGACTTAAATACGGTAGAATCACTATTCCCTGTTGCACGGTCATTTGTCGCTATAATAGAAGACCGTGTTAGTCGGTGGTTGAATAATCAGATGTAATTGATTCACTGGCTGTTTGTTTTGCTAGATTCTATGTTAAACCCCAATGACCGATTTGGGTTAAAATGAAGTGGGACGGTGTGATAATTGCACCGGTGTGTATTGTGAACGGATAGATGTGTGGGAGGGGGGATGCCTTTATGAGGCGGCGGGTCAGGGTTGGTCGGTGTGGGGCGGAATGATACCTTCCTCCTGGTATTTCTTGTAGGTTTTTTCGGCGGCGAGCTGTTCGGCGGCCTTGATGGAGTATTCGATGGCGTGCTCGGCTGGGGTATCGTCTATTTTGACGCGGACATCGTATTGACGGCGGCTTTCATGGCCTTGGTACATAACGCGCTCGACTTCGAAGGAGACTTTCTTGTGGTTCTTCTGTCCCCAGTCGATGAGTTTGCTCTTGAAGTTCCAGTCAGTATGGGCCATTGCATCGACATCGAGGTGGATGTTGATTATTTTATTGATAAGGATGCGGCGGGTGAACTTGTAACCTTTTTCAAGATAGATGGCACCTACAAGAGCCTCGAAGGCATCTCCGTCGATGGATTTAAAGACACCTTGCGATATACGGTTGTATTGGATAAGTTGTGAGAGACCAATTTTTTGAGCAAGTTTGTTGAGGTTGGCTCGGCTGACGAGTTTGGAACGCATTTCGGTAAGAAATCCTTCTCCCTGATGGGGATATTTTTTATAAAGGAATTCGGCCACGATAGCGCTAAGAACAGCATCGCCGAGGTATTCGAGACGTTCATTATTTACACGCCAACCTTGCCCAGTGTCGACCGACTTGGACTTGTGGATGAAAGCTATTTGATAGAGAGGGATGTTGTGGGGAGTGAATCCCAGAGTGTTTTTGAAGAAAAGATAAAAATCTTTGTTTTCCCCTTTGTAGCGACGGAAATGGAACATGGTCAATATTTGCGGAAGGCAAGACAGGCATTGTGTCCGCCGAAACCAAACGCATTGTTGAGGGCAAAGTCTACGCGACGATGGGTAGGTTTGTTGAAAGAGAAGTCGAGTGGCGGGATGTTGGGGTCGTCGGTGAAGTGGTTGATAGTTGGGGGAATAATGTCGTTTTTGACAGACAGGACGGTTGCAATGGCTTCGATTACACTAGCTGCCCCGAGGAGGTGGCCGGTCATTGATTTGGTGGAGTTGAGTGTAATCTTGCTGGCGTGATTGCCGAAAAGCGAGACAACAGCCTTGGGTTCGGAGATGTCGCCGATGGGGGTTGATGTGCCGTGAGTGTTGATATGGTCGACGTCGGAGAGTTGCATTTCGGACTCCTCGACGGCTTGTTTCATGGCCTTCATGGCACCCAGACCTTCGGGATGAGAGGCGGCGATGTGATGTGCATCGGCGGTGAGGCCGCAGCCGGTCAGTTCGGCATAGATTTTGGCACCGCGAGCTTTGGCATGTTCGAGTTCCTCGAGGATGATGGTTCCAGAGCCTTCGCCCAAAACAAAACCGTCGCGGTCCTTGTCGAACGGACGGGAAGCGGTGGCTGGGTCATCGTTGCGGGTAGAGAGCGCCTGCATGGAGGAAAAACCGCCTATACCACACGGAATGACGGGAGCTTCGCTGCCGCCGGTTACGATGATGTCGGCCTTGCCTAAACGGAGAAGCATGAAAGCATCGCTGATGGCGATGGCCGATGTGGCACATGCGGCCGTAGTGGAATAGTTGGGGCCGCGGAAACCGTATTTAATGGATATTTGTCCTGCACAGATATCACCAATGGTTTTGGTGATAAAGAATGGACTGAAACGAGGGTTGAAATGGGACTCGGCAAAAGAGACAATTTCGTTTTGGAAAGTTTCGCAACCACCCATACCTGTGCCAAAAATGACACCGATGCGGTCAAGATCTAATTTTTCAATGTCGAGACCAGCATCGTGGATAGCCTCGTCGGTAGAGACGAGACCAAACTGTGTGAATAAATCAAGTTTGCGGAGTTCTTTGCGGTCGAAGAATTGAGTAGAGTCGAAATTCTTGACTTCGGCAGCGATGCGACATTTGTAGTCGGAGGTGTCGAACCGTGTAATCAGGCCGGCTCCACTTACCCCTCGTAACAACGCATCCCACAATTGGGGCACATTGTTGCCAATAGGAGTAAGTGAGCCGAGACCGGTGACTACTACTCGTTTCAGTTTCATTGTACTGAAGCGGGAATTAATTATTTCTGAGCTTTCTCAATGAAAGCAACGGCATCACCAACGGTGACAATTTTTTCAGCCTCTTCATCGGGAATCTGAACATCAAATTCCTTCTCAAGTTCCATAATTAATTCTACAGTGTCCAAAGAGTCAGCGCCGAGATCATTAGTGAAGCTGGCTTCCAGCGTAACATCTTTTTCATCAACACCGAGCTTATCAACAATGATAGCTTTTACTTTTGTTGCAATTTCAGACATGTTTATTTAATTTTTTGAGTTAAACAGGGTGCAAAGAAACGAAAAAAAATCCATATAAACACTAATTTTAACTTTTTTCTTTTGGGATGAATGCATTAATAGTCTGATAAACATTGATATAGCAAATATAAAAGTTTGCTATTTAAGGATAAAAAAGGAATGAGAAACGACAAAAAAAGACAAGGAGTGGGGTTGTAATTTGTTAAATTGTGACAAACAGGAGGTGCCAATAATGTTAAATTTCGTGGAAATACAACAATTTGAGAGTTTTAGCGTTATTGAGGAACAATAATAATCCAAGATATGATAAGATTAGCAATATTAGCTTCGGGTAATGGCACGAATGCTCAACAAATTAGCGAATATTTTGCCGGTAGCGACAAGGTAAAAGTTGAATGTATTATTTATAATAAAAAGGATGCTTATGTGGCGGAGCGAGCCCGTAAATTAGGTATTCCGGCTTATTATCATAATAGAAAGGATTTCTATGAGAATGGAGCCGTATTGAATAAATTGCGGGATATGAAAGTGGATTGGGTGATATTGGCGGGTTTTTTGTGGCTTGTGCCAGAGGACATGTTAAAGGCTTACCCCAACAAGATAATAAATATTCATCCTGCGTTGTTGCCCAAGTATGGCGGTAAGGGAATGTATGGACATCATGTGCATGAAGCTGTGATAGCCAATCATGAAAAAGAAAGCGGCATCACAATCCATATTGTTGATGACCAGTATGACAGAGGTTCAATTCTGTTTCAGGCAAAATGTATGCTAACGGATAAGGACACGCCGGACACTTTGGCTGAAAAGATACATCTACTAGAAAGGGATTATTTCCCTGTTGTAATTGAGAAAACTGTTCTGCAATGAGAATAGCTGTCAATACGCGTTTGCTGTTGAAAAACAAGCTGGATGGTATAGGGTGGTTCACGGCAGAAACAACCAAACGCATTGTCTTGGAACATCCAGAGCATGAGTTTTACTTCTTTTTCGACAGAAGTTACGATCCGGATTTTGTGTATGCCGACAATGTACATCCTGTAGTGCTTTGCCCTCAGGCACGACATCCTGTTTTGTGGTATCTTTTTTTTGAGGTGAGTGTTCGCTGGGCATTGGAAAAGTATAAGATAGATTTGTTTTTGTCGCCTGAAGGATATATGTCGTTGGGTTCCAAAGTGCCCACATTGATGGTGATACACGATATTAATTTCGAGCATGGATCGAATTATCTAAAGAAATCGCATCAGAAGTATATGACTTATTTCAGTCCTCAGTATGCGCGATATAGCACCCGTATTGCCACCGTGTCGGAGTTTTCGAAACAAGATATTGTGGATACCTATCACATTGAGCCGGAGAAGATTGATGTGGTATACGACGGGGCACACTCTGACTATAGGCCAATAGACCCAGAGCTCAAACAGAGAACACGAAACGAATATACACAAGGAAGCAGGTATTTCATTTTTATCAGTACTATTATTAAAAGGAAGAATCTGGCCACACTGTTGACAGCGTTCGATTTGTTTAAACAAAATGACACTGGGGGTATGAAACTGGTCGTTGTGGGGCAGCGTGTGTGGTGGCAGGATGAGTTGAAAGACGCGTATAACCGGATGGAGCACAAGGAGGATGTAATATTTATAGGCCGAGCAGAGTCAGAGACGTTGGCACGCCTACTTGGATCAGCGGAAGCATTGGTTTATCCGTCGTTATTCGAGGGGTTTGGGATTCCGATTATTGAGGCATTCCAGGCAGAGGTTCCAGTTATTACGTCGAATTGTACCTCGATGCCCGAAGTGGCAGGGGAGGCTGCGTTGCTAGTGAATCCAACCGATAGTCGGTCAATGTCTGAAGCACTTGGAAAGATAGTTAATGATCCAACACTTAGCTTTGACTTGGTGCAAAAAGGAAGGGAACGCAGGAAGTGTTTTAGTTGGGAGAAGACCTCGAGTAGGTTGTGGGATAGTATGATGAAAACGGTGGGCGAAAAGATGGACGAGAGAAGAGAGATATGAGAAAAGGGTGGATTTCATTGGGATTCCTGCTGTTGTCCTGGCTATGCGTGCATGGACAGGAAGAGGCTCTGCAAGATAGTACGAAGACCGTAAATTTGGTGTTCAATGGTTCATTTGAGGAGTTCCGAGCATGTCCAAAGAGGGTAAATGCAACAGGGGTATTATCCAATGTGGATTGCTGGTATCAGCCGACGTTGGGGAGTGCAGATTATTTTAATGCCTGTGGTGGAAAGGAATGTGGAGTGCCTGCCAACAAATTGGGTAGGCAAGAAGCGTATGACGGGGATGCCTATTGCGGGATTTATTGTAGCAGGAATGACTATAGAGAGTATCTGCAAACTCGATTGAGAAGAAAACTGCACTTGGGAGATAGCATCCGTTTATCGTTCTATGTTAGCCTTTCAGAGGAATCAACGGGTGCCGTAGCAACAATAGGTGCCCTATTTACAGAAGAAAGGATAAGTGATACGGTACGAAGCCTTTTCCTGTATAAGGAAAGGGAAGAACTGGCTGAGAATATCTCGCAGACTGTGGCAAGGCCATACGAGCCTCAGATTGTTAACCCGGCAGACAGGCCTTTGGTTGATACTAGAGGATGGCAATGTGTTTGTGATACATTTGTGGCCAAAGGAGGAGAACAATATATTACAATAGGCAATTTTAATATAGCAGAACGGTCGGGATATGTGGATTTGGATACGCTGACACGATTGCTTCCAGGAGCATATTATTATATAGACAATGTAAGTGTGGAGTGCCTGAATTGCCCACCTCCCGTTGTGGATGATTTGAATGTTGACTCGGTTTATCTGTCAAATGAGCAACCAGTTTTTAGTGTGGGAGGTACTTTTGTGCTTCAAGAAATATTCTTTGAATACGACAAGAGCACTATTCTACAGCAGTCCTTCTTTGAACTTATGCGCCTTACTTCTCTAATGGAAAAATACCCAGAAATGACTATTGAAGTAAGAGGCCATACGGATGCAAAAGGGTCAGATAGTTATAATCTACGACTGTCGGAGAACCGCGCCAAATCTGTGGTTGATTATTTGGTGTCGAAAGGTGTTAACCCCAAGAGATTAAAGTATAAAGGTTATGGAAAGAGTATTCCGATAGATACAAATGAAACCGAAGAGGGTAGGTCGAAGAATAGAAGGGTTGAGTTCAAAATCATTTCTATGTAAAGAAAAGAATCTGTTTCAATAACGTATTGTTTTTAAGTATTATCTTCTTTCCAGGAAACTTTATGGATGGGAGGTGTGCTTTGTTCTAGACTATATTTTGCTTGATTAGTGTTATAACATGTCTGACTATGGAATTTGTGCTATTGAAGTATTTGTTTTGGAAAGATCGGTCGCATATTGCTGGGAGCGAAGCGGTCAACGTTGATACAAGGAGAAGACATGAATAATCCTGAAAAAAATGCAGGGATGGTATAGATTATCCTAAAGAATTCAGAAATGGAACGATAGAGAATAGAATGACAAATTTGGAATGAAAGATACATATTTGGTGGCATAGGATAACTCAAACTAATAAAAAAAGAGGCGGATTATTTCCGCCTCTTTTAGTGTATTGTTGTTCAAAAGAACTATTCAATCACGCGATAGAAGGAGGTGCGACGGTTGAGAGAGTATTGGATGTCACCGAAAGCAACAGTTCTACCTTTCCAGTCAACAGAGATACGATCGGGGTCGATACCATACTTTTTAACCATGAGGCGTTTAACCTCTTCAGCACGCTTTTTGGAGAGTTCCATGTTGTACTCATGAGAAGCAGTGTAGTCGCAGAAACCAACAACGGTGATTTTAACATCGGGGTTGTCTTTCATGACGCGAGAAACGGCCTTCACTTTAATCATTTCGGAAGAGCTTACGTGCCAATCATCGTTAGCATAGAGAACAGAGAAAGGAATAGCGTAGTAGTTGAGTTGGTCGGCTTTCAGTTTGTCGAGAACACCATTCAGGCTGTCGGTAACGCTTTGAGCGCGAGCCAAAGCTTCCTGTCTGATTTTGTCGTTTTCGTTGCGAAGATCCTGAACTTGATCTCTGAGTTTCTTCTCATTGTCTTTTGCGTTTTCAAGTTCTTTCTTGATCTCGTCGTTCTCGTTGGTGAGAGCATCGAGAGCCTCTTTGGTGATGAGTGCACGCTGGGCAATCAACTCCTGGTCGGCAGCGGTGATGCCAAGGTTGAAGATGTAACCAATGGAAGCAAGGAAATCGGTGTGGTGGAAACCAGTCTGTTTGTCCCAGAAACGAGGAGCATCAGCGATGACGTCAGCTTCGACTTCGGCAAAGAGGAAACTGCGGTCGCACACTCTGTAGCTGAAACCGAGACCAGCGTCAAGTTGGCAACCAACTTTATACATACCGCGAGCTTCGTTGTGGCTGAAAGCCAAACCGGCACCGCCAAAGAGGTAGATGTTGGCGCGACGTTCGGGGTTCCAGTTATGGAAACTGTTGTTCAAAGACAGCAAGAAATCAACAGTAAGAGCACTGTGTTGATCCATTGACTGAAGTTGTGATTTGTAAGGCTCGACATTCCATCTGGGATCTCTCTGTGCATAGGTCTCTGCATTATTTTTGTTGGATTTCCAGAAAAGGCTGGTGTAGTTGTAGTGCAAGCGAATGGAAGCACCGCGGTCAACTTCTTTCTGAAGAATTACACCAAGACCGGCATTGTAACCACCACCAAAATAGAGGTCTTTAACACCAGTGAATTTAGTGACATCGGGCTGCCACATAAACGAGCCGTTGATACCGATGCCCCAATTGCTCCAAAAACCGTACTGAGGATATTCGGGAACCTCGTTTTGAGCAAATGCGCTGCCTGAAAAAGCTATCAGACAGAACAGCGCAGCGATTTTTGATACTTTTTTCAACATAATGATATACTTTTTGTTATACAATTTTTATTCAGTATTTCAAATTGCAAAAATACACTTTTTTTTTTACTCAGCAACTTTTTTTTGAATAATATAGATTATTTTATGCAATTTGGATATAAAATATGCTTTACATTGATTTGTTTTTTGGACATTAAAACTGATTTCTGTCAGAGTGATTTGGGAATAGTGGTATTTATTTAATATTTTGATTATAAGTGTGTTTGTTTGATAATTCTCAATACGTGAATATCTATTATTTCAGCCCCCCATGCTGGTAGGGTTAAAAAAGACAATTTGATGTATGATTAGAGTTGTAAAAATGGTGAGTCAAGTCGTACTTGTCCAATCAACAATCAGTTTTCCTTCAAGAATGTTGAGCTTGGGTTCAGTTACTGTCCTATTTTGAACATCAATAAAAAGAAGGAATGGGTTGTGAGATGAATGGATGTGGTATAGAGTAATGGAAAGTTTGACGTTTGTTAGTATAACCCCCTTTTTCTTCTTTCTACCGATGAATTTGCTGATGTGTCGGGATTGGAAGTTTATTATTGTAGGATGAGAGTTATTAATAGTTATAGTTTCATGTTTTGTTATACACTTTCATCTTTTTACGGGTGTTTATTAGGAGTTTGGATTCTTTTTTAGGGCTCTTTTTTTAATTATTCAAAATAATTGTGTATATTTGCAAATTCAACGTATTAATTATTATTTGTCTTATGAACACTATTAAATTGTACACAGAGCATTTAAGTAAATTTGTCAACGAGAGAGACATGTCGTCCATTCATAAAGAGCTTATAGAAGCTAAACGAACCCTTCTCGATGGCAGTGGACTTGGAAGTGATTTTCTTGGTTGGATAGATTTGCCAAATAATGTATCAGCCGAGGAGTTAGAAAATATCAAGAAAGATGTCAAAACCTTGTCAGGAAAAGCGAAGATATTTGTAGTTATAGGAATCGGTGGCAGCTATCTGGGTGCAAGAGCCGTGATTGAGGCGTTGCAGTCTGAGTTTTCATCATTTGAAAATAATAGTGAACATCCTTATATAGTATATGCAGGTCACACTTTAAGTGAGGATTACTATTATCAATTGTTGCAATTGCTTGATAAGAGTGATTATGCGGTGGCTGTGATTTCCAAATCGGGTACCACAACCGAACCAGCTGTGGCTTTCCGGATTATCAAGTCTCATATGGAACAAAAATATGGCAAGGAGGAGGCAGCACGGCGAACCATTGCCATTACTGATGCTCGTCGCGGTGCATTGCATGATATTGCCATTCAAAGTGGGTATCATACATATGTGATTCCCGACAATGTGGGCGGGCGTTTTTCAGTTTTGACCCCTGTTGGGTTGTTGCCAATAGCAATGGCCGGCTATGATATTGAAAAATTATTACGTGGAGCACAAGATATGCGTAAAGTTTGTGTAGATAAAGATTCTTATGAGGAGAACCCGGCAATGCTCTATGCTGCTCTGCGAAACATCCTATATAGAAAAGGTCGTAAGGTAGAAATATTAGAGAACTTTGTTCCGCACTTGAAGTATATCAGCGAATGGTGGAAGCAACTTTATGGTGAGAGTGAAGGAAAAGACGGGAAGGGCATTCTGCCGCATAGTCTCAGTTTTACTACCGATTTGCATTCGATGGGTCAATATGTTCAGGATGGTGAGCGTTTGATGTTTGAAACTGTGCTCAGTGTTGCCAAACCTCAGCATGAAGTTAGTATTCCCAAGGACGAGCAGAACTTGGATGGCATCAATTACTTGTTGGGTAAGACACTTACGGAAATCAACCACAATGCGGAACTCGGTACTATTATGGCTCATTATGACGGCAATGTGCCGGTTTTACGTATAGAGGTACCATCAGTGGACGAGTATGTGTTGGGACAGTTGATTTACTTCTTTGAGTTTGCTTGCGGCATCAGTGGATATACACTTAAGGTTAATCCTTTTGACCAACCCGGTGTCGAGGCTTACAAGAAGAACATGTTCCGCTTGTTGGGGAAGCCGGGATATGAAAGCAAGTAGTCCTAACTTCAAATAAGAACACAAAAACACAAGGCCGGAAATTCATTTATTCCGGCCTTGTGTTTTTTATTCATGTCAGATTTAGAAAGGTAAATCTCCGATGGGTTCGGTGTCATTATTTAAAATGGCGGAAAGGGGATCGTGATCATGGATGTTTTGCTCGTCCGAACGGTTCTTGTTGGCTAGTACTGTAAAATTGTCGGCAACAACTTCAGTTATGTAACGTTTGTTGCCGTCTCGGTCTTCCCATGAACGTGTTTGCAATTTACCTTCAACATATATTTGAGTACCCTTTCTAAGTATCTTTTCGGCGATCTCGGCAAGTGTCCGCCAGCAAACAACGTTGTGCCATTCGGTTTGTTCCACGCGTTCGCCATCCTTGTTTTTGCGGTATTCAGTTGTGGCCAAGGGGAAGGAGGCCTTTTTTACTACATTTGAGTTTTCGTCGTTGCGGTCCTGTTGGAAAGCGACGACATCTGGGTTCTTTCCTAAATTCCCAATCAAAATTACTTTATTGACTCCAATCATAATCTAAAGTTGTATTATTAGCTCTATTAATCAAGTATTCTTTGTCCGATGTCTCGATTTTTCGTTTGCAAAGATAGTATTTTTTGGCGAACTGATTAGATAAAGATATTCACAATTTCGACAAATATCTGTCAATCAAACGTGAAATGGGAAGGGTTTTTACTTCGGATTCCATTATGATTTGAGTTTTTTCAGGTATTTTGGAGGGCTTATCGTTGTATTTTGCCTGAATAAAATGGGCAATAATGGTGCGGTGTGTAAGTTTATGCTCATAAACAGGACCCAATTCGAAAACGGTAGGTTCATCGCCAAACCATGAAGTGAGAATCTCGAGCAATTGTTTTTTCTGCCTTTTTTCGGGGATAGGGCTATTGGGTTCATATAGCGGAAAGTCGTACAATCCTTGCAAAATATCTCCGGAAGCACGTTTCTTTACGAGTAGATATTTCTCGTTGCAGCCCCATCGGATATCAAAATAGTAAAAATATCTTTTCTTTATAGATGTTGGTTTCGTTTTAACAGGTAGTAATTCCACCTTTCCTTTTTGGTGAGCCTCGCATTCTTCTTTGAATATGCAGTTATTGCAATCATAACCTGTTGGCTTGCACCATGTCGACCCGAAATCCATCATTGCTTGGTTGAATTGACCAGGGTGTTCCTTGTCGATTAATCGCATCAAAATCTTCTCGAATTCTTTATATGCTTGTTCTGTCCCGATGGGTGTGTATATTCCATATAACCGTGAAATAAACCTATATACATTGCCGTCTATAACGGGATAGTCCATTCCGTAAGCAAATGAGGCTATTGCAGCGGCAGTATATCGTCCAACACCTTTCAGTGCAAGTATTCCTTCATAAGTATCTGGGAAATTGCCATTATAGTTATCCATTATTTGTTGTGCTGCAGTATGCAGGTTTCGTGCTCTTGAATAATAGCCCAGTCCCTGCCAGCTTTTAAGTATATCTTCTTCGGATGCGTCAGCCAATTCTTTTACTGTTGGATATTTCTTTATAAACAGTTCATAATAAGCCAAACCTTGCTCTATGCGGGTTTGTTGCATTATGATTTCCGACAACCATATATAATATGGATTGTTCGTTTCTCTCCAAGGCAATTTTCTGCCGAATTCTTCATACCAGTTAAGTAGTTTTTTTTGGAACATCTAAGTATGCCGATTTTTTGAAAAATAGTACTTTTTTTCTAACTTTTGAACAGGTTATTAATGTATAAGTGCTTGATAAATCAATGTTAAACTTATATTTTTGAATAATTGTATTAATGTATTAATCAGTATTTTGTAAAATACGATATGTTAAATATTTTATTTTAGTGTTTTTTATGTCTCTCAAATCTTTGTCAATTCAAAAAAAAGTCCGACTTTTGCAGCCGTTTTTCAACAGAAAAAACGCTTGTATAACGTAAAGAAACAATAAAAATTATAAGTAACATGTCAAAGATTTGTGAAATTACTGGTAAGAAAGTGATTCGTGGTAACAACGTTTCCCATTCCCGTATCCACACCAAACGTACCTTCTCCCCGAATCTTCAAACCAAGAAGTTCTATATTCCTGAAGAGGATATGTGGATTACCCTCAAAGTGAGTGCCAAAGGCATGCGCATCATTAACAAGAAAGGTATTCTTGCAGCCCTTAACGATGCCGCCGCTCAAGGACATCTCCAATTCTAACATCGAAGACAAGTAGGTCTTAATAAACTTTATTTATCAATCCTTAATTAGAAAGAGGTATTAACAATGATCGTAGTTCCTATCAAAGAAGGTGAAAACATTGAAAGAGCATTAAAGAAGCTTAAAAGAAAATTCGAGAAAACCGGTGTTGTAAAAGAACTCCGCGAACGTCAGAAATTTACTAAACCTTCCGTTATCAATCGGGAACGCAGACAGAAAGCCATCTATGTTCAGCATCTGCGTCAGCAAGAGCTCGACAAATAATTGTTTCTGTCGGCACGTATCAAACGATAAAGGGCATTCCTTCGGGGGTGCCCTTTTTCGTGACTAATCGTAAGAGATTGCGGTAGACATAAAGAAACAGGAGGCATGCATAGAATAACGCATGCCTCCTGTTCCCTTTCTACGGAATTGTTTTCTTATTTGTAACGTTCTTTATATTTGTCTATCTGAGCCTTCATGGCATCAACGCATTCGGAAACGGCTTCCTCAAAAGTGTCGGCCTGTTTGCTATTGAAAAGGGTCTGTCCAGGCAGATTCAACGACAATTCTGCAATCTTGTTGTTGTCGCTTTCTGGTTTGTCGACTTTCAGGATTACTTCACATTTGGTGGCATTGTCAATTAAGCGGTCCAGTTTTGCAACTTTTTCGTTGACAAATTTTTCCAGTTTGGGGTCTGCCTTGAATTTTACGGCATTAATTGTTGTATTCATAGTTATCTCCTTATTTTTTATTGGCCCTGGGGTGGGCATGTTTATAAGTTTCTTTCAAATGTTCACGAGTCACATGGGTGTATACTTCTGTGGATGCGAGGTCACTGTGTCCGAGCAATTCCTTTATGGCATCAATATTTGCACCTTCGTTCAGCATATGGGTGGCAAATGAATGCCTGAACACATGTGGGCTATATCTCTCTGCATGGGCAAGTGTCGTCATATACTTTTCCACTATATTGTATATTGCAGAATCGCTAATAGCCTTTCCTTTGCTGTTCACCAAGAGCCTATCTGTGTCCTCAAGGTTTGGTTGCTCTTCATGCAGTTCCATCATTTTTCTACTACGTAACGCAATATATTGTGAAATATTATGTGCCAGTTCATTTTCTATTGGAATATATCTTTCTTTGTTACGTTTCCCCCTTACTTTGATGGTACAACCTTCTATATCAATGTTTGCCAAACTTAGTGATGCCAGTTCTGAACGCCTCATTCCCGTCTCGTAAAGCATGCGCAGCACCAATTTTTCAACAACTCCTTCATAAGTGTCCGGATAGATGTCCGAATATATCTTTTCAACATCTTTCTCTTTAAAAAACACCGGTAGACGTTTAGGGGCTTTGGGGGGTGATATTTTAGCCATTATATCACGTTGCATATATCCATTTTTTCGGAGATACTTAAACCAGGCACGGATGGCTGCTAGATGTTTAGTAACTGTTCCTGGAGCCTTTCCGTCTTCTATCAATCCCATTTGCCATGCCCGTATGTCTCTGGGTTCAATCTCTTCAATAGTGTGGATTTCTTGTGACGATAGATATAATCCAAACCATTCAGTCACTTTTAAATAATACTGTATGGTGCCTTCTGCCAACCGCTGTTCTGTAGCGATATAATCGGCAAATTGTTGTATGGCATCTTCTATTTTCACGACTGCAAAGATACGGAAAAAAAACGTATCAAATGTTAATTCCTCGAAAAAAATTATGCCTTTCCTCATTTGAGGGTATTCCAGATGCTTTATTTCTTTAAAGTGGCTAAAAAAAACTGCTGTTTATAAAATAATTTGTATCTTTGCACGTTTTTTTGACATTACAATTGTAGTATAACAGAATGAAAGCATTGATATTTCTTGTCAGCCTTACCCTCTTGGTTGTCACCCACGAACTGGGACACCTTCTGTTTGCCAAACTTTTTGGCACCCGTGTCAACCGATTCTATGTCTTTTTCAATTGGAAGTTCTCTATTATCAAGGCCAAAAAGTTTAACGGAAAGTGGCATTTTCTCTTTTTCAACTCCAAGACTCCTGAATCATGGGAGACCGAGAATCTGCGTCCCGAGGATCAGAACAACACTCTTTGGGGACTTGGATGGATTCCCCTGGGCGGCTACTGCGACATTGCGGGTATGATTGATGAGACCAAGGATTCCAGTGATATGGCAAGCACTCCCCAGCCGTGGGAATACCGTACCAAGCCGGGTTGGCAGCGCCTTTGTATCATCTCTGGAGGCGTGCTGGTCAATTTCATTTCTGCTCTGATTATTTATTCTTGCATTTTTGCTCATTGGGGCACTGATGAATTGCCCATGCGCAATGCTAAGTTGGGATATGAATACCATCAGTTACTGTTGGATGAGGGTTTCCAAAATGGCGATATTATTTATGCTATCGATGGTGTAGAGCAGTATAGTATGAAAGATGCCAGTCAGACCATTTTGCTTAATAATCCCCGTACGGTCACTGTGCTTCGCAACGACAGCTTAGTTGACCTCTCCGTTCGTGAGGGTCTTCTGAATAGATTAACCGAAGCGAATCCCAAATACCTGATGATTCCTCGATACCCCTTTGTGGTGAAAGACTTTATCCCCGGTTCTTTGGGCAAACATTGTGGCATGCAAATTGGGGACAGCCTTGTCAGCATCAGTGGCATACCCACCCCTTCAGCGGTTGAGTTTACAACCACCCTTAGTCAGTTTGCCGGCGATAGCATCATGTTGGGCTTCTACCGCAACCGACAGTATATGGAAATCCCCATCCTCCTCGAAAAGGACGGGAAACTGGGCATTTACGCTGTCGACGACATGAGTCAACTTTTCGATGTTAAACATGTTGATTATACATTCTTCGAAGCCATACCCGCAGGCATAAGTTATGGATGGGAAACTCTGGTTTCATATGTCTCTTCGCTCAAGATACTCTTCACTCCGGGAGGTACTAAAGGTTTGGGTGGATTCATCAGTATGGCCAGCCTCTTCCCCGACACTTGGGATTGGCTCCGCTTCTGGAACCTCACTGCCCTCCTGGCATTAGTTCTGGCATTTATGAACATCATTCCTATTCCAGGCCTCGATGGTGGCCATATAGTCATCACCCTCTGGGAAATGATTACCCGTAAGCCGGTCAACGAAAAAGTCCTTAATGTGATACAGAATATTGGTTTAGTGCTCCTGCTCCTGCTCCTCATCATAGCCAACGGGAACGATCTCATTCGGCTTTTCAATGGCTTTACCCGATAGCATTTTCTTCTAACCTCCGAACTTATGAAAAAAGTCGACCGCCTCATATTAAAATCCTTTCTTGGGCCATTATTGCTCACTTTTGTGATAGCGGTGTTCGTTCTTTTGATGCAGTTCGTATGGAAATACATCGACGACCTTGTTGGCAAAGGACTTGATTTTGCAGTCATTGCCCAGCTTATGTTATATGCTTCTGCCACTTTCGTCCCTATGGCTCTACCCATTGCGGTTCTTTTTGCTTCAATCATGACTATGGGTAATTTCGGCGAGAAGTATGAACTGGTTGCCATGAAAGCTGGCGGAATCTCTGTCAGGCGCGTTATGATGCCTATGGCACTCGTCTCTATGCTACTGATGGGCATCGCTTTTTATTTTGCCAACAATGTACTGCCTGTGGCCATGTATAAGTATCGTTCCACCCTATACGATATTCAGCGCAAAAAGCCGGCAGTAAGTATCCGCCCCAGTGAGTTTTACAGCGAAATCGACGGCTATGTAATCCGCGTCAATACCAAAGACCCCGATGGACGCACTATGCGTGACATTATCATTTATGACCATACCGAGGGAATCAACCGTACTAATATTATTGTCGCCGACCACGGATATATGCAGTCTACCCCCGACGACCATTATCTTCTTTTTACGCTCTATGATGGTTATAATTACAGTGAGCCTACCGATGGCGAGAACGAACTCTCACGCCCTCTAACCAGTATAGGCTTCACCGAGCAGACGCTTACCTTCGACATTTCCTCCTTTGCTTTCGAGAAATCTGACGAGGAGTTTTTCAGCGGCCATTATCAAATGCTCAATGTGGCCCAACTCGACTCAACTGTCGGGTCTCTCAAGGATGCTCTTGACAAACGTTATGTCGAGATGAAAGATAATTGTTTAGAGAAGCTCACAGCCTATCGATACCATACAGCTCATGTGGAAGATAGCTCCTCATATCTCGACGTCAACCAGTGGCTTGCCGATACCAATGGCGAAGCTCTTCGCACAGTGATAAGCCAAGCCAGTATCATTTCCCGCAACGCACTCAACGATGCCGATATGTACGAATCCATGATTAAACCGGAACAGGAATACATCAACCGCCATTATATCGAGCTCATGCGCAAGTTTACCCTCTCTGTTGCTTGTCTGTTGCTTTTCCTTATTGGAGCCCCGTTTGGCTCTATTGTTCGCAAAGGAGGTTTGGGCATGCCTTTAGTGGCTTCGGTTGTTTTCTTTGTGCTTTATTATGTTATTGGCATGATAAGTGAGAAATCAGTGCGCGAGAGTGCTGTTCCTCCTGTGGGCATGTGGATTTCTACCTTTGTTTTTATCCCAATCGGTATTTTGCTCACATGGCAAGCCACAACCGATTCAAGCATCTTCGACCTCGCTAGTTGGAAACGGTGGCTCAAGATAAAGTCACGCTATAAGTCAAAACAATAGGACAGATGTCACTGCTTTTTTTCAAATTCTTTCACTTTGTCTTGAAACCTTAAGTTGGCACGGGCCAGTGCTGTGTCAGCATTGATTCCGTGTTCGTGTGCCCAATGAACAAGATTGAAAAGAAGGTTGCCGAAACTCTCCTCGGTGGGTTCATGGTCAGATGTGATGCTGTCAATTGCTATTTCTTCTTTTTCTGACGAAAGAGTGGCTTCCACTCCTATCCCCGAGGCTTTCTCTTGCATGCGTACTGCCTTAACCAATGGGGGTAAACTGGTCGGCACTCCCTCCAGCACCGATTTCCGCCCTTCATGCATTTTGATTTGTTCCCAGCTTTCGCCTTTATAGCTTTCGGGTTTATAAATAAATGGGTGTCGGTCAATAAGCTTATCGCATACGGCATTGAGTACATCGGCAGTGCTAAATCTCTCTTCATCCTCAGCAATCTTGGAATAGAAAAGCAGGTGCATGAATATATCTCCCAGCTCCTTCTTCAAGTCGGAGTTTCGTTGTTCGGCAGTTGGACTATCAGACTGTTCGGCAGGAGAGAGATTGAGGATAGCTTCGCTCAACTCATAAGTTTCCTCAATAGTGAGGTATCGGAGGCTATCCATTGTTTGAACTCTATCCCATGGACATTGCTTCCGAAGGGTGTCCAATATGTCGCTGAGCCTGCCGAAAGCGTCAAGTGTATCTTGTGTCATAATCGTCTTACTTCTTCTACTCCTTCGAGTGCTTCTAGGTTATCCAACAGATGATTGAGGTTATCGAGATTGAGCACATATAGCATAATGATGCCTCTCACAATGCCTTCCACAGCCTCGAGTGTAATGGCTCTCATGTTAAGGTCCATCTGTTCCGACACGATGCGTGTTATTTCTTGCAGCAGTCCTTTGCGGTCTATAGCGGTGAATGCCACACCGGTAAGAAATGCCACATGCTCTCCTGGACGCCAGCGGGCACGCACTATCCTGTTCTCGTGGTTTGCCATCTCATCCATGGCAATCTTGCAGTTGGTGCGGTGAACCATGATTTTGCCCTCTGATACTATACCCACTACATGGTCGCCCTGTACGGGTTTGCAACAGGGGGCAGGTTCGGTTACATATTTATCATAGTCGCCGTCCAGAAGGAACGACTGTTGGGTTTTTGCGGATGCATAGTCATTATGAATGATGGCAGTACTACTTTTGTCAAACAGTGAAGTATATTCACCCATGAAATAGGTGTTGTGGTTGGGGCTGATAACGCGTCCGAAACACTGGGCTATGTCATTCTCGGTAATGATGCCCATGGCTAGTTGGAAAAAGAGGTCCACTTCACTCTTCAAGTCGAAAAATCTCTTTACCTGTCCTATGGTGGCGGTGGAGTACCGGATATGGAGTCGCATAAAGATATCTTCCAACCGTTGACGGCCTTCGTCTCTATATCCTTTGCGCTGATCGCGTAGGGCGTCTTTCAATGCTTCTTTGGCACGTGTGGTATGTGCTATTGTGAGCCATTCTTCCGTTGGATGGGTCTTGCGGCTGGTGAGCACCTGCACCTGTTCGCCGGCACGTAAAGTATAGCTTATGGGTTCCACCTTCCCGTTTACTTTGGCCCCCATGCAGTGCAGGCCAAGGTTCGAGTGGATGGCAAAGGCAAAGTCAAGCACTGTGGAGTGGGCAGGAAGCTTTTTCATATCGCCTTTGGGTGTAAAGAGATATATCTCTTTGGTATACAATGTCTCCTTAAACTCTTCCACAAGGTCCAGTGCGCTTTTCTCAGTGTTTTCAAGGGTACTGCGTATTTGTTGCAGCCATACCTCCACGGGGCTGAGCTCCATATGCTCCTCAGGGTGTGCCTCCTTGTATAGGAAATGGGCGGCCATACCTTTCTCGGCTATGAGGTCCATACGTTCCGTTCGTATCTGCACTTCCACCCACTTTCCCATCGGCGTCATTACTGTGGTTTGCAGCGATTCGTAGCCGTTGGTTTTGGGTGTTGATATCCAGTCACGGAAACGCGATGGGTCTGGTGGGAATTCAGAGGAGATTAGCGAGTATACCTTAAAGCATTCCGATTTCTCGTTCTCTTTAGGTACATCCAGGATAATTCGGATGGCGAAAAGGTCGAATATTTGATCGAACTTCACTCCCTTTCGTTCCATCTTTTTCCAACAGCTGTATACCGATTTGATACGGGTCTTGAGTGTGTATTTATAACCGTTCTTGTCGAGCATCTCTCTCACCCTCTTAGAGAATTTTTCTTCAAGCTCGTCCTTGGTAACGGATTCTTTCTGTATAAGAGCGGCTATCTCATTGTATATGTCGGGGTTCGTGTATTTCATCACCAGCTCCTCCAGTTCGGTCTTTATGGCATAAAGACCCAGTCGGTGGGCCAGCGGTATGTATAGATATTGCGTTTCGGATGATATGGCAAGTTTCTTGGTGTCCTTCATGGAGTCAAGAGTCCGCATGTTGTGCAGCCTGTCGCATATTTTAAGAAAGATGACATACGCATCGTTGCACATCGAAAGCAATATCTTGCGGTAGTTCTCAGCCTGTTTCGAAGAGGTATGTTGTATTACCATTACATCCTCTATCTTGGTCACACCGTCCACTATCACGGCCACCCGCTCCCCAAAAATTGTTCTGATTTGGTCCAGGGTGATGTCGGTGTCCTCTACCACATCGTGCAGCAAGGCACATATCACGGCTATGGGACCCAGTCCGACTTCCTGAACAGCAATCAGAGCCACTGCCAGTGGGTGGAATATATAAGGCTCTCCCGATTTACGACGTGTGCCGGCATGGGCCTTCTTGGCAAGCGAGAAAGCACGGAATATTTCGTCTTCCTGTTTGTCTGTGAGGGGGGAGTTCTTGCGGCATGCCTCCAGCAACTCTTCATACTTTGCCTGTATCTCTTGCTCTTCACGAGCCTCATCAATTACATACATGTTTACGTGTCTTTTTTATTGGTGTTAATAAAGAGTTTGTTGCACGATTAGAACTAATCGGGAGTTCTGTTTTTTATAGTGTTTTCATTATTTCGAAACGCTTCAATTGTCGTCTATCACATCACCAAGAATCCTCTAATGCCAAGTAACAGAGTGTAGCACTAAAAGTTGCCCAAAAGCAGTAGCATGGCTACCACTGCGGTTATAGATATGCCAAATCCCATAGTGACATATACCGAATGGAAATCGGTCAGCACTCCTACACTGGCACTGGTCATGCAAAATTTCCCCGAACCATCAGGTGATGCCAATCGCACTCCCGCCTCTAAGGTGGGATAAATCACTGGTTTGCTCTGGTTGTCATAGTTCATGCCAATGTTACTGTAAAGATGCCAGTCGAAGTATGTCCATGGCTTGGAAAGCCGGTATGCGACACCCCCCGATACCCAGTAAAAGGAACTGTTCAGCAGTGTGGCTGATACATTGAATCCCCATACTTCTGGAATGTAACTATACACCCCACCCAATCCGATACCCTCGGGGCCTATTATCAATCTACCCTCGGCAAAATGCTCACAGAATGGATTCCCGAAATAATAAATGGGGTTTCTTCTCGGCTTAAAGAACATTTTGCCCTCATACTCTGCTGTATCGAAATATGCGTATGGCCCGGTTTCTATAGTGTCGTTTGGGTGCGACCTTATGGAATCGGTTTGAGCATACGCGGCAGTGGTGAGCAATAGTGTGAGGGCAAATAGTATTTTCTTCATTCTTGATGAGCGTTGTCTTTCATTGCAGCACGTATTTTCTCCTCCAGTTCCTCGCATAGCTCTGGGTTGTCACGCAACAGTTGCTTCAGTGCTTCCCGTCCTTGTGCCAGTTTCGAGTCACCGTAGCTAAACCACGACCCGCTCTTGCGCAATATATTGTATTCCACACCGAGGTCAACTATCTCGCCCAGTTTTGATATTCCCTCGCCAAACATGAGGTCGAACTCACATGTGCGGAATGGAGGTGCTACTTTGTTCTTAACAATCTTTACTTTTACGCGATTACCCACATTTTGGTCACCGTCCTTGATAGCCTGCACACGGCGTATGTCCACTCTCACCGAGGCGTAGAATTTAAGGGCATTGCCACCTGTTGTAGTCTCGGGATTGCCAAACAGCACTCCGATTTTCTCGCGCAGCTGGTTGATGAAGATGCAGCAGCAGTTTGTTTTGCTGATAGTGGAGGTAAGTTTGCGCATTGCCTGGCTCATGAGGCGGGCTTGCAATCCAACTTTCGAATCTCCCATTTCTCCGTCAATCTCGGCTTTCGGTGTAAGTGCAGCCACCGAGTCGACCACTATGATGTCGATGGCTCCGGAACGTATCAGGTTGTCGGCAATCTCCAAGGCCTGCTCCCCGTTGTCGGGCTGAGATACAAGCAGATTGTCAATATCCACCCCAAGTTTTTTTGCATAAAAGCTGTCGAATGCATGTTCCGCATCGATAAACGCTGCTATTCCACCATTTTTCTGGCATTCGGCTATAGCATGTATGGCTAAGGTCGTTTTACCCGACGACTCGGGTCCGAATATCTCAATTATTCTGCCTTTTGGGAAACCTCCCACACCCAGTGCAGCATCTAGGTTGATGCTTCCGGTCGAAATCACATCCACCTTGACGGATGCTTGGTCTCCGAGCTTCATAACGGAGCCTTTGCCGTAGTTTTTTTCAATCTTCTCAAGAGTGCTCTGCAGAATCTTCATTTTTTCCAGTTTCTGAGCATCCATGTCTGTGGTCTCTTTTGCCATAATTTACAATTGTTTATATTATTTGTTTTGTTATATATTGTTTCGGTCTATCGGACTACAAATATACAATTTTTTTTTCAAATCTGAGAAATATGAAAAAATATGTGTAACTTTGCATTCTCAATTATTGAGTTACTTTTCCGTGGCAGTAATTTACTGCGTTTGATGCAAAAAATTAAAACACACAATATTAATAGTTATGAATATCCTTAGCAATAGAATTCTCAACATGGCCGAGAGCGAAACATTGGCCATGACCGCTAAAGCCCGCGAACTGAAAGCTCAGGGCAAAGACGTTATCAGTCTTTCCATCGGTGAACCCGATTTCAATACCCCGGAGGAGGTGAAAGAGGCTGCCAAACAGGCCATCGACGACAATTTCACCCACTATCCCCCGGTGCCGGGCTATCCCGATTTACGTGAGGCTGTTTGCCATAAATTCAAGAGAGACAACAACCTCGAGTTCAAGCCCGAGCAGATAGTCGTTTCTACAGGTGCCAAACAGGGCATCTACCAGCTGGTCCAGTGTTTGGTCAACCCCGGCGATGAGGTGATTATCCCTACTCCTTTCTGGGTCTCGTATAAGGAAATTGTCCGTGTGGCCGAAGGTAAATGCGTGTATGTGAAGACCGCTATCGAGAACGATTTCAAGGTTACTCCCGAACAGCTCGAGGCCGCCATCACCCCCAAAACCAAGCTCATCATGTTCTCCAGCCCCAGCAACCCTACCGGCATGCTCTACACCAAAGATGAACTTAAAGGCATCGCCGAGGTTGTGGCAAAGCATGAGAACCTCTTTGTCATGGCCGATGAGATTTATGAGCACATCAACTTTGTTGGCAAACATGAGAGCATAGCCCAGTTCCCCGAGGTCATGGATCGTGTTATCACCGTCAATGGTGTTGCCAAGGGATTCGCCATGACCGGTTGGCGTATCGGTTTCATCGCCGCCCCGTTGGCCATTGCCAAGGCTTGCAACAAACTGCAGGGACAGGTCACCAGTGCCACCTGCTCCATCGCTCAGAAAGCCACAGTCCGTGCCATGATGATGGATCCCGCCACAAGCAAGGATATCATCAATATGCGCGAAATTTTCCGCCAGCGCCGCGACATGGTCTATAAACTCCTTTGCGACATCCCCGGCCTCAAAGTCCGTCTGCCACAGGGCGCTTTCTACTTCTTCCCCGATGTCAGTTCCTATTATGGAAAAAGCTTCAACGGAAATAAAATCGAGAACTCCACCGATATGGCATTCTACTTGCTGAACGAGGCCAATGTGGCCACCGTCATGGGCTCTGCCTTTGGCGACGACTCCTGCATCCGTCTCAGCTATGCCACCAGCGAGGATCTCTTGCGTGAGGCTCTCCGCCGCATCAAGGAGGCTCTGGCCAATCTGAAATAGTCCATCCCCCGCTTTCACCATCCCCGTACTGCTTTGCCGTGTAGTGCGGGGATGGTTTATTCACTAACTGAAGGTGTTTTCACTGTCATACCAATACCTGAAACGATTATCCAGTCATCATGAAAATAATACACACTGCCGACCTTCACCTTGGGCAGATACTGTATCAGAACTACGGCCGGGAGGATGAGCACAATTATTTCTTCCAGCAGCTCCAAGAGTGGTGCCAGCAATATGGCCCCGACGCCTTGGTGGTGAGTGGCGACATTTTCGACATCCAACATCCGGTCATCTCGGTCAAAAGGATGTTCAACGATTTCTTTGTCCGTCTCCACAGAGCCGTTCCCGCCATGCGCATCGTCATTGTGGCGGGCAATCACGATTCGGCCATGCGTCTCCATGCCGACAACTCCATTTGGGGTATGGGCGACGTGGTTTTGGTGGGTATGCCACCGGTCTCCAATAGCCATGAACTCCCCGATGGATGGCAAAACGACTACATTGTCCGTCTCCCTCAGGGGTATATTATCGCCATGCCCTACTACTTTGGCTCCCGTAGTCAGGCTGTCCAGTCGATACTCGACTTTGTGGCCAACGAGAACACCGACAACAAACCTGTCGTCCTTATGGGCCATCTGGCTGTCAATGGCATGGACATTTCGGGTCTGGGCATGGATGTGGGGCGTCTTCAGGTGCTCAATACCGACGAGCTTGGCAAGGGCTATGACTACATGGCTCTTGGCCATATCCATCGTCCCCAAACTCTTGGTTTCAATGATGAGTTCCAATCCGTAAGCACCTATCCCTCCGGCATCATTCGTTATTCCGGCAGTGCGTTGCATGTCAGTTGCGACGAAAAGTTCCCTCACTCTGTCAGTTTGGTCACGATCGATTATCATGGTGGGCCGGTTACCGTGGAACGCCTGCGCATCCAACAGCTCCGCCATTTCTTTGAGTTGCCAGCCGAGGGTGTGGCCCAGAGTGTTGAAGAGATATTCTCGTCCATCATGGAGTTTGCCGAAACCAAGCAGTCGGGCTATTTCCGCTTGAAGATAAACTACGATGTGGAGCTCCCGCCCGACCTGAACCAACAGATATACAGTCTTATTGAACCTTACAACAACGAGGTTCGCTACAATCCCAAAGCCATCTACTTCAATGCACCCGAACAACTCAGTCATACTGACGATAATGCTTTTGGGCTGGCTGTTATCCAGCAAATGACCGACCCCATGGACTTTATACGGCAAACCATCGACCAATACCCCGGTTTGGATATCGACATGTTGGCCGAGGCCTTCAAAGAAGTGGAAGACTTTCTGCGCACTCAATCCAATCAATAGCCCCTTGCCATGAAAATTAAAGAACTGCATCTACGTAATATAGCCTCCATCGAGACTGCCGACATCGACTTTGAGCGCGATTTAGTCGATATTGATAACAATTCTCCTTCTCCGTTGTTTCTCATTTCGGGCGACACTGGGGTGGGTAAATCCGTCATTTTGGACGGCATTTCGTTGGCTCTCTACAAAACTACACCCCGTCTGGACAGTGTGGTAAACCCCGCCAGCAACACCTTTAACTGCGGCAATGGCGAGCTGATGAGTGTCAACAGCATCCAGCAGTACACCCGTTTGGGCATCTCATCTAAATCCCCATGCTACAGTGAGGTGGTGTTCGAAGGCAACGACAATGTAGTTTACCACGCCAAACTAGAGCTGGGCATTAACCGTAATGGAGCACACCGCGACCCGAAATGGACTGTCAAGATTGGCGACCAGGATTGGGTGAAGGTAGACAACAAGCACAACCAGATTCTTCAGGCCGTAGGTCTCAGTTTCCAGCAATTCAGCCGCATGGCCATGTTGGCTCAGGGACAGTTCGCCTCGTTTCTTTGTGGCGACAAGAAAGAACGCGAAGAGATACTGGAACAACTCACCAACACCGAGATGTTTTCCCGCTATGGCCTCGCCATCAAGTCCATTTTCGACAATACTAAAAAAGAGAAAGAACTGGCCGAGCAAAAGCTCGATACCGAGTCGGGCCACCTACTCACCGACGAGGAGGTTGAAAGGCTTAAAACACAGCAGTCCGAAGCCGGCCAGACAATAGAGAGTTTATCCGAACGGGTGAGCGCTGTGGACACTATTATTCTCAAAACCACTAAGCTCAACAGTTTCGTGCACACGCTCAGCGATGCCAATCGACAGTTGGAACAGACCCGTCAAATCATGCAAACCGACGATTATCGCAGCCGCGTGCTTTTGGTCAGTGATTGGGATTCCACCGAGCAGGTGCGCAATGCGTGGACCAACAGTGTGAAAGCAGAATCGGATTTGGCAAAGACAAAAGACAAGATGACCCGTTGTCACGACCGTTTCGGTGTGCTCTCCTCTCATCTGGGGTGGGTTAAAAGCCAGTTGGACGAGATGGGCAAACAACTTGAAGCCGAGAGGTTATGGCTTGATTCTAAAGCTCCCGTTGCCGACATCTACCTTAATTCGGCGGCCATCAGGTTGCGTCTCGAACAATTTCAGAAGTGTCTGAACGACATTGCCGACCACTCTCAAAAACTGAAAGATGCCGAATCAAAAACCAGTACTTTGGCCCAGCAGGAAAATGAGTCGCTCCAAGCCCGTGTAGATGCAGAAAAACAAGTGGCCGACAAGCAGACCCAGATAGACGCTCTGCGAAAGCAGCAGGCCGACCTTAATCCAGACGACATCAACAATCAATTGGCTGAGTGCGGCAGACAGAAACAGCTTATTCAGAGATGGATTGACACTGAGGTTCAACTCACTGCAGCAAAAAAGGAAATACAAAACCTTAGAGGAGATATCGACAACAAAAAAGTCCAGCTGAAAGAACTGACATCAAAGATGAACCAATCACGTGAGGCAATGGATTTGGCCAAAGAGAAGTATGAAGCGGCCCTCCGGCGCTACACAGTGATGAGCAGCAGTGTGGACGATGTGCTGAAAGGCCTGCGCTCCCAACTCAAGGCCACACATGTCGATACTTGTCCACTTTGCGGCCAACCCATCAATCACGAGCAGCTGGATTGTCAGTTCGAAAATTTACTCTCCCCACTCGAGCAGGAACGCTCCGACACAAAAAAAGTCTATGACGATGCCACCGAAGCTTACAACTCGGTCAAAACACAATATGATAAGCTCGAAGGCTACCTCCATGAACGTAGTGAGTCTCTCTCCAAGCAGGAAAAGCAAATTCAGGCTGACGAAAAAGCCCTGTCCGATAGTCTGACTACTCACGGCTTTGCCTACTCATCGCAAATAGCCAATCAACTGGCCCAATCGCGCCTCGAGATAGAGCAAAAGGAGAACCTCTTGACCCAACGGCAGTCCTTGGTCAACCAGCTTACGTCCCAAATCAACGGGATGCAGGACGAGAAGAAAAAGCTCGACAGCACCTTCGTCGAGGCTAATGCCAAGTGGAACGAGGCGGTTTCGCAGTCCCAACTGAACCGTCAGGCCATCGACACGCTGAAAGACCAAATCAACAAAGCCACTGCCGAAAGGGATGAAATGACCGGCAATATTTCCGCACAGATAGAAGCACTCTATCCCCAATGGCGGCAGGACTTAGCACAAACAATACTCAGTCTGGACAAGGATTCTTCCGAGTATATGGCCCGCAAGACGAAGTACGAAACATCGCTCACCCGTCTTACTGCCGAACGCGGCAACCATGACCAGATGGACCAAATGCGACAGCAGCTCGCTCAACGCTATCCCGATTGGAACCTCACCTATCTGCCAAAACAACTCCAGCAGCCTGCCGGTTTGAACGAATGGAGCACCATCCTTACAATTGTTGCCAATATCCAGGGACAGGTGGACAGCCTTGAGCAATCCATCTCGGCCAGCAACGACATGCTGCAATCGTGGTATTCCAGTTCAGGTCACAACGCCGATTACCTCGCGCAACTGGTGGGGAGAAAGAACGATGTGGAACAGGATCGTGATTATATCAACAAAACTCACGCTCAGGAGCAATCGTGTAAAAACACCATCGAAACCACTTCGAGCCAAATTGCCACTCTCCGCACGGAATTGGGTCTGGGCGACAATGACCCCATGCCCGAAATCAGCAAACTGGAAGAAGCTAAAACCGCCCTCAATGCCGAACTCCAGCAAGCTGTGGCACGCCATGCCCAAGCCAAAAACCTGCTGGAGGTCTATAACCAGAATGTGGCACGCCTAGCCCAGGCCCGAGCCGAGTTGGACCAGGTCACGCTTCGCTTCAACCGTTGGCACCTTATCAATAGCCATTTTGGCGGAACCCGTTTCCGGACTCTGGCCCAGACCTATATCTTGCGGCCCTTGCTCAACAACGCCAATATCTTCCTCGAAAAGATTACCGACCGTTATAAACTGACCTGTAGCGAAGAGAACGAGAAACTTTCCATACTGGTGATAGACCGTTACAACAAAGATGCCGTCCGCAGTGCCACTGTGCTGTCCGGCGGTGAACGGTTTATGGTGTCGCTTGCCCTCTCTCTTGCCCTCTCCTCGCTCAACAAACCCGATATGAATGTCAATATTCTTTTCATCGACGAGGGTTTTGGAACGCTGGACGAAAAAAGCCTCGAAAGCGTCATTTCGACGCTGAAAAAGCTGCCCACCATCGCAGGTCAGTCCAATCGCCGTGTAGGCATTATCTCGCACCGCGAAGAGCTCATAGAGCGCATCCGCACTCAGATATGTATTTCCCGACAGGGCGAAGGCCGAAGCCGCGTTGAGATTGTCAATTGACAGCCCTCCTCCAATACGGCGTTATAGAACAATTGTGACACATATTCCCCAATAATCAGCCCGTGATTATTGGGGAATATATCCTATACTCATTGTTGGCAAATCCTCCACTATTGTTGGACCAGTGCCCCATCCCTTAGGCATTGTTCCAGCACCGTTATATCGACACTTGTTCAACACTCGTTCTTCACTTTTAAAGCGAAGAACGACCGAAGAACAAATGTTGGACAACTGAAGAATGAACGAGGCAAGAATGTTTGCAGATATGGTGAGCAGGAATGTTTCGGGGTGCTTAAGAATTGATGTCTACGTTTACTTGTCAGACTTGATTCTAGTTAAAAAATCCTAAATCTCAACCCCTCGGCTACCGTATTTCTAAAAAGTTGGTTATTATATGGGCAAATAGCTCTTTGCATGGCTGATGACAGGACAAAATACGAAAGATATGACCTCCTGGTAGAGCGTCACCGCAGACTGATACGCAAATTCTGCTGGTGGCGTTCGTGGGGGGACGAGAGCCTGTGCGACAACCTCGTGCAGGAGTGCTACATTGCCATGTGGGAGCATTTCGACTCGCTGCGTCCCGAAGTCCACGCCATGCAGGAGACCGCCTGGGTGGTTTGGCAATGCCGCAGTGTCTTCTCCCATCGCGACCGCGAGAGTGAGAAAAACCTCCCTTCCGTTGACGAGAGCCAATTCGACCATTTGCCCGCCCCCGATGCCTCCGAGACCCGCGAAATCCTCGACGACCTAGCCCGGACTTTGTCCTTTGACGAGCAACGCCTCTTTGCCCTTATGCGGCAAGACCTCACGGACCTTGAAATCGCTGAACGACTTGGACTCAAACCACGCACCATCCGTGAGAAGCAACGCAGGATAATCGAAAAACTGAGACAAGAACACTTTAATAACACGAAACTATGACCGAGAAAGAGATACTTCAACATATAACCCGCCAGGAGACCGACATTGACCATGTGCGTCGACTCGCTGACGGACACAACGCCGATCTCTCACGTTGGTGCGCCCGTCGCAAGACGATGTACCGTCTCTTGACCGACACCGTTGTTGCAGTCTCTGTCGCCATCTTCGTGGTCGTCACCGTCCTGCCTGACCCCGACGGCCACTATCTAAGCAACGCCCAAGCACGTAAGGATGCCCTTCAAAATATCGACCAAACATTGATTGCCAGCCTATGAAAGCCCGTACAATAATAGCACTCTTGGCCCTGCTATTGGCAGGTGGCGCTGCAGCGTGGAAGTTCATTCCGCATACGTTGAGCTACGACGAGTGCAGTGATGTTTACCGTCACTTTGCTGATATGCAGCTGGAGGGGGTGTGCATCACCTATGTACAGGACAAGTTAATCAACGACACCCTGCGCCTCCCTGTCACCCTGCTCAAAGCCGAGACCGATGAGGGTTGGGAGGCTATAGACAGTCTTTTTGGACACACTCGGCATGTTGAGGAGATACTCTACGAACTCGGCCTCCCGGATTCGGTCAAACATGAATTTCTTGAGACGCCGTACAGTTTCTATACCTTCCGTGCCCATCGTGAGACACCCGAAAAGAGAGTCAAATCAGGTGACATGCGTTCCAATGACCTTTTCGTCTTCATCTTTATCAACCTGCGTTGCGTGACTATTTATGAGCCAATAGACGCGAAGACTATGCGTGACGCAGTCAGCAATAGGGCAATTAAAAACCAAAAAGAGATGGAGTGAAATGTGAATAATAATCAAATACAGATAATGATGAAACAGATGAAGATTCTTTTTACTTTTGTTGCGATGCTGGTTTTGGCCTTCACGACAAAGGCGCAGTATTTTGAGGTAGGCGGCATCGTGTATGGCATCACTGCAAATCGGACAGCAGCGGTGCAGCCGCACTATACACTGCTGGATAACCCCTACAGCGGAGCCATCACCATCCCACAGACAGTGGAATATGGTGGCATCACCTATACTGTGACAGCATTGGGTGAGTCGGCTTTTGAGAATTGCGGAGGGGTCACCAGCCTGACCCTGCCGCAAACAATCTGCAGCATCGGGTCGTATTGTTTCTATAACTGCAGCTTCACCTCGCTGCAGTTGCCTGATTCACTCCGATGCATTGGAGATCATGCTTTCCTTTATTCCTGTGTGGGGTCGCTTCACCTTCCGGCACATTTTGAGGAATATGGAGATGCTGCTTTCTGGGCACGGAATCTCACAGCCATCACTGTGGACGGGGAGAACCCCCGTTACTGCTCTATAGGTGGATGGCTTTACAGTAAGGACAGCCTTGCGCTCTGTGTGGTGCCTGACGGGGTTGCGGGTGTAATCAACGTACCCCCGTTTGTGCGCTATGTCGGCAAGATGGCCTTTGGATTCAATAGTCGTATGACATCCGTGTCATTGCCTGAAGGGTTGGTCTCCATCGGTGACTTTGCCTTCAACTGCTGTTCAGTGGTCAACAATGTGGTAATTCCTTCCACTGTTTCCAGCATTGGCATTTGCCCTTTCTCCTATTGTCCGCAGCTCACCAATCTCACTATAGCCAATGGCAACACCCATTACGTTATGGATGGTCTATTGCTATATAGCAGCGGTTACGACACGTTGGTTTCGTGCCACAAGTCGGGTGTTACTGTCACGCTGAACCCTAACGTAAAAGTCCTTGGTGGCTTCGAGAACAACACGTGGGTGCGTAATATCACCATCCCGGCAGGGGTGACCGACATCACCGAAAACTGCTTCAGCGGGTGCTCGTTCTCTACCATTACGTTGCCGACACACATGAAGTCGATAGGCGCACACGCTTTTTCTGAAAACAACCGTCTCACCAGCATCGTTATGCCACAGACACTGTATACTATGGGCGAAGGGGCTTTTGCGTGGTGCGAAAGTCTCACTGCCATTGTGATTCCTGACTCGCTCCGCGTCATCCCCAAAGAGGCCTTTAACTCCTGCCCCCGTCTTGCATCCATCACATGGGGCAACGCCGTTGAAGAGATTGGCTATGCGGCCTTCTGGGCCATGTCTGCCGTCCATATTGACCTCCCACCGAAACTGAGGAAACTTGACGACCTTGCCTTTGCCGCTTGCGAAAATCACCTGCGCACCGTCACCATACATAGTCAACTCGACACGATGGGGGAGTCTGTGTTTCGTCACGCCAACCTCGACTGCATCCGCTTTCCTGCTGCTGTTCCCCCTGCCGTAAAGGGGGAAGGTCCACTCTATGATATAGGCCGTCTCGACAGCATTGTAATCCCCTGTGGAAGCCTCAATGCCTGGTTGGATGATAACTACTGGGGGCAGTTTGCCGACCTTTACGTCGAAGACTGCAATATGGATATCGTTGACCACGAAGTAGAGAGCAGCAACATCTATTCTATTGGCGGTCGCATTATCGTTGAAGGTGCAGAGGGGGATACTGTCCATATTTTCGACATATTAGGACGCAGCGTCCGTAATGATGCAATCCCCACAGGAATCTATCTGGTCAAAGTGGGTAATCATCCCGCCCGGAAAGTCATTGTAACATACGGTGGAGAATAAGAGAAGAATAACCCCAAATCGGTCTAATGACCGATTTGGGATTATTGAAAAACCTGTCAACCAAAATCAGGGAAAGAGCTTTGAAGGAATAGGAGTCGCTGGAGAGGGTAAAAAGAAAGCCGGTCGAAATGACGGCCGGCTTTACATACAATATATGGAAAACAAATTATTTCTGGACTTCTTCCTTGGCGGCATCGAGGGCGGCACGTTCGCCGGTGACCTTTTCAAGCCACTTGACCATGCAGAGCATGACAATCATGGAGAGGAAGCAGACGGCCATGAAGACGATCCAGCACTTCCAGATAGGAATCTTGTTGTAGAGGGCGGGGCCGATCCAGAGGAAGCCGTTGCCCACGGCGGTAGCACCGAGCCAGAGGCCCTGGCAGAGGCCGAGGAGGTTCTTGGGGGCAACCTTGGAGATGAAGCTCAGGCCCAGCGGGCTGATGAAGAGCTCGGCAACGGTCATGCCAAAATAGTAGACGATGAGCACCCATGGGGCAGCTTTTTGAGCGGCTGCGGTGGTAGCGTCGAGGGCGCGGAACTCGGTGCCCGAGGGGTAACCCTGGATGTTGCAGAAGATGGAAAGGAAGAGGTAGGCGCAGCCCGCTATACCCATGCCGATGGCAATTTTGCGGGGTGTGGAAATGCCTTTGCCGCGACGGGTGAGACCTTCAAAGAGCCACATGATGGGGAAGGTGAGCAGGATGACGAAGAAGGGGTTGACGGCCTGCCAGACCTCGGGCGGGATGGCTGAGGTGATGACGAAGTCGCGGGCGAAGAGGGACATGGAGGTACCGTTCTGATGGAACGACCACCAGAAGAAGACGGCAATAATCAGTACTGCAAACATGGCATAGAGACGCTGTTTGAGCTCTTTGGCCATGGCGAGTTTCTCTTCGGTAGTGTAATGGACGCTCTCCTGAGCGGCTTTCTTGGCGGGAGTGGGGAATTTCTTTTTGGTGCAGAGGAAGATGGTGAGGGAGATGAGCATGGCGGCCACAGAGGCGATGAAGCTGTAGTGGACACCGGTGTTGAAGACGTTGAGGTAGTTTTGGCAGAGTTCCTGAGCGGCCACAGTGTCGGCGGGAACGGTGACATTCATGGCGGCGAAGAGTTCGGTCATCTTGGTCATTGCTTCGGCGCCCAGGGCACTACCGGTGGCAATAAATTGATGGCAGAGGGCGGGAAGGTCGGCGTTGTACTCAAAGCCGTTCTGACCCAGCCACCAGCTGCGGAGCAGGGGGGCGACGAAAGGAGCAATCAGTCCGCCAACGTTGATGAACATGTAGAAAATTTGGAAACCGCTGTCGCGTTTGTTTTTGGCAATGCGGAGGGCTTCTTCGCCGTGTTTGGCAGCTTCGATTTCGAAGTCGTCGTACATTTGTCCTACAATGGCCTGGAGGTTGCCTTTGAACAAGCCGTTACCGAAGGCGATGAGGAACAGGGCTACGCAAGTGAGGGGGAGCAGCCAGCCGATGTTGCCGGCGGTGGCCAGGATGGGGATGGCCAGAATGACATAGCCGGATGCCATGATGAGCAAACCGGTTTGGATAGTCCCTTTGTAGTTTTGAGTGCGGTCGGCTATGATACCGCCAACCAGACTCAGGATGTAGATACCCATATAGAATATGGAGTAGATTAATGTTGCTTTCTCCTCGGCAAGGCCGAATTTGGAGCAAAGAAACAACACCAGCACAGCGTTCATAATATAGTAGCCGAAGCGTTCACCCATATTACTCAAGGCTGCTGCGATAAGACCTTTTGGATGTCCTTTCATGAGTGTAATGTTTTAATGATTAATATTTTAATTATAAACGTTTGTTTGCTCAGTATACTTTTTATCTTGCAAAGATACGAAATTTTCTGAATAAATCGTATCTTTGCACCAAAATTTAACTAAATGGAATTGTTTGCTGACATACTTGCAACTGCTTTTGATGCTTTGAAAAATGGTCGTACACTGCTTTATCCGACAGATACGATTTGGGGAATTGGATGCGATGCCGCCAATGGGGATGCGGTGGAACGTATATATGCTATCAAGGAGCGAGACCACAGCAAGGCGATGTTGTTGCTGGTGACAGCATCGATGCTTTCGAGGAATATGCCGGACGAGGTGAGAGGGTTGTTGCTGGAGAGTGAGCGCCCTACTACGGTAATTGTTCCTGCTGATATGGTGTGCCGAAGGGTGGCGGAGAATTTACCGGCGGGCGACGGAACGATAGGTGTGCGAGTGCCGCGGATGGACTTTTGTCAGCAGTTGTTGGAGAGGTTGGATAGCCCTATTGTGAGTACTTCGGCTAATTTCTCAGGACATCCGTCGCCTCAATGTTATGGTGATATTGATGAGTCTTTGAAAGGCAGGGTGGATTGTTGCTTGCCCGATTCACCCCTTTTTTGGCATGCGTCCGTTGGTTCAAGCCGGATACTGAAGGTTGAGCTTAACGGCCGTGTGACGGTTATTAGGGGATAGTGTTTCTTATTTGTTGGCGAGGATTGATATTTGGGATAAAAAGAAACAGCCGTATTCCATCGAGATGAAATACGGCTGCGGTATTGTTAGTATTTACGATTGTCAGGCTTTGCCTAAGATGTCGTAGGGTACTGTTTTTGCATCCATTGGGGGTTGAGGCTCGACAATGGCGCCAAAGTTTTGTTCATACTTTTGAATGTTGTCGTTGAGAGCGGCAAGCAGACGTTTGGCATGAATGGGGTTCATGATGATGCGTGAACGGACATTGGCGTTGGGTGTGCCGGGAAGCATCTGAGCAAAGTCGAGTACAATCTCGCTCGGGCTGTGAGAGATGATTGCGAGGTTGCTGTAGGTGCCCTGGGCAACGTCGGGTGTCATGTCGATTTTCAAATCCTTCGGTTGGGGATTGTCTATTCTGTTGTTAGCCATAGTCAATGATGTTTTAGTTGTTTGCATTTTCCATCTCATTGATGTTGCCAACAATGAGGTTGTTGTATTCGCGCAAACCAGTACCGGCAGGGATGAGGTGACCCACAATGACGTTCTCCTTCATGCCCTCGAGGAAGTCCTGTTTGGCATTGATGGCGGCTTCGGTGAGTACTTTGGTTGTCTCCTGGAAGGAAGCAGCCGAGATGAAGCTCTTGGTTTGGAGAGAGGCGCGGGTGATACCTTGCAGAATCTGTTTGGCCGTAGCGGGACGTGCATCGCGAGCGGTGATGAGTTTCTTGTCCTGACGACGGAGGATGGACATTTCGTCACGCAAGCGGCGTGCGGAAATGATTTGACCGTTTTTGAGGGTCTCGCAGTCGCCACAGTCTTCAACAACCTTCATGCCGAAGATTTCATCGTTGGTTTCGTGGAAATCAATCTTATTGACCAGTTCGCCTTCCAGATAGCGGGTGTCGCCGGGATCTTCGATTTCGACCTTGCGCATCATCTGACGTACGATGACTTCAAAGTGTTTGTCGTTAATTTTCACACCCTGGAGACGGTACACTTCTTGTACTTCGTTGACGATGTATTCCTGGACCTTCATGGGACCCTTGATGGCCAGAATGTCGGCAGGGGTGATGGCGCCGTCGGAGAGCGGAGTACCGGCCTTGACGTAGTCACTGTCTTGGGCAAGGATTTGCTTGGATGTGGGTATGAGGTAGGTGCGTTGTTCACCGGTCTTGCTGGTAATGGTGATTTGACGGTTGTTGCGTTTGAGTTTTTTGTCGATAGTGACAATACCGTCGATTTCGGCCACCACAGCGGGATCGGAAGGATTACGGGCCTCGAAGAGTTCGGTAACACGGGGAAGACCTCCGGTGATATCGCCTGCTTTACCGAAGCTGCGCGGGATTTTGACCATGATGTCACCAGCCTTCAGCATTTGGCCTTGCTCAACACCGATATGGGCACCGACGGGGAGGTCGTATACCTTGAGGACGACGCCTTCATCGTCGACAATGTTGAGGGTGGGGTTCTTGGTACGCTGACGGGATTCGGTGATGACTTTGTCCTGCAGACCTGTCTGGGCATCGCTTTCGACACGGTAGGTGATATTTTCGATGACGTTTTCGAACGAAACACGACCAGCGACATCGGAGATGATGACAGCATTGTAGGGGTCCCATTCGGCGATAAAGTCGTTTTTGGACAGGTGTTCACCCGCTTGTTTGTAGAGTTTGGCACCATAGGGCAGGAGGGCTGAGAAGAGGGTGACGTTTGTGTTCTCGTCCACGATTCTCATTTCAGCGGAACGACCCATAACAATGTGGTAGCTGTTGCCATCGTTGTCGGTGTAGGGGATGGAACGGAGCTCGTCGATTTCGAGACGGCCTTCGTGTTTGGCGGTAAGTGTGGAATCGGAACCGATGTTGCCACCAGCCACACCACCGACGTGGAACGTACGAAGGGTAAGCTGGGTACCGGGCTCACCGATAGCCTGAGCGGCGATGACACCGACCGATTCGCCTTTCTGAACCATTTTGCCGGTAGCAAGGTTGCGGCCGTAACATTTGGCGCAGACGCCGTGTTTTGCCTCACAGGTAAGAACGGAGCGGATTTCCACTTCCTCCAGCGGGGATTCTTCGATGATTTTGCAGATATCTTCGGTCAGCTCCTCGCCAGCACGGACGATGAGTTCGCCAGTGTGGGGATGGTAGATGTCGTGAACCGAGGTGCGGCCCAGGATCTTCTCACCGAGAGAGACGACCACGTCTTCACCTTTCTTGAGTGCAGTGGTGGGCAGGCCGCGAAGGGTGCCGCAGTCTTCGGAGGTGATGATAACATCGTGTGCCACATCGACCAGACGACGGGTAAGATAACCGGCATCAGCAGTTTTCAGAGCGGTATCGGCCAGACCTTTACGAGCACCGTGGGTTGAGATGAAGTATTCAAGCACCGAAAGACCTTCCTTGAAGTTGGAGATGATGGGGTTCTCGATAATCTCGTTGCCAGAAGCACCGGCTTTTTGGGGCTTGGCCATAAGGCCACGCATACCGGAGAGCTGACGAATCTGTTCCTTACTACCACGGGCACCCGAGTCGTACATCATGTAGATGGGGTTGAAACCTTGGTTGTCGGCCTTGAGCTGTTTCATCAAGGTTTCGGTCAAGCGGTTGTTGGTAGTGGTCCAAATATCGATAACGTGGTTGTAACGTTCGTTGTTGGTGATAAGACCCATGGAGTACTGTCCCAAGACTTCTTCGACCTCTTCGTTGGCTTTGGCGATGAGTTCTTCTTTCTCGTTGGGGATGATAACATCGCCGAGGTTGAAGGAGAGGCCACCACGGAATGCTTGACGATAGCCCATATTCTTGATATCGTCGAGGAAATTGGCGGTAACGGCGTTGCCGCAGGCGGTGAACAGGTCACCGATGATGTCGCGCAGAGATTTCTTGCCGAGCACCATGTTGACGTAGCCGTATTCTTTGGGGACTACTTCGTTGAAGATAACGCGACCCACAGTGGTGCGGATACGGTCGGTCTTGATGAAGTGGCCTTTGGAGTCAAGGATGGGGTTGCCGTCCTTGTCGCGCTTGATTTCGTACTCGGTGCAGCAGCGCTCCTTGATTTCTGCGGGGGTGGAGCAGTCAATGTCGGTGAGGATGTTGCCATCTTTGTCTTTGATGGTCTCCATGAAGGTACGGTCGGTCTTGATGAATTGGAATTCGTCAAGTCCGTTGGCGTTAATCTTGACACTGATGCAAGCATTGAGAGATACACGTTTCTCATTGTATGCAATGATGACTTCTTCGGCAGAATAGAAACGAGAACCTTCACCTTTAACAATCTCATCGGGAGTTGTGTGGCGGGGTTTGGTCATGTAGTAGAGACCGAGAACCATGTCCTGAGAAGGCACGGTGATAGGAGCACCGTTGGCAGGATTGAGAATGTTGTGGGTGGAGAGCATGAGGAGCTGAGCCTCGAGGATGGCGGCATTGCCCAGGGGCACGTGGACAGCCATCTGGTCACCATCGAAGTCGGCATTGAAACCGGTACACACCAGCGGGTGGAGTCGGATAGCTTTGCCTTCTACCAGCTTGGGCTGGAATGCCTGGATACCCAAACGGTGCAGGGTAGGAGCACGGTTGAGCATGATGGGATGGCCTTTGAGGATATTTTCAAGAATCTCCCATACCACGGGGTCTTTGCGGTCGACCACGCGTTTGGCGGATTTGACAGTCTTGACCAGTCCGCGCTCGAGAAGTTTGCGGATGATGAAGGGTTTGAACAGTTCGCTGGCCATGTCTTTAGGAAGACCGCATTCGTGCATTTTGAGTTCAGGACCCACAACGATAACCGAACGACCGGAGTAGTCGACACGTTTACCGAGGAGGTTTTGACGGAATCGGCCCTGTTTGCCCTTGAGCGAGTCGGACAGGGATTTGAGCGAGCGGTTGCTGTCAGATTTAACGCTGGAAACCTTGCGGCTGTTGTCGAAGAGAGAATCGACAGATTCCTGGAGCATACGCTTTTCGTTGCGCATGATGACTTCGGGAGCCTTGATTTCGAAAAGACGTTTCAGACGGTTGTTGCGGATGATGACACGACGATAAAGCTCGTTGATGTCGGAGGTGGCGAAACGGCCACCATCCAGCGGTACCAAAGGACGAAGGTCGGGAGGAATGACGGGGATGATGGTCATAATCATCCACTCGGGACGGTTGTCCATGCCGCGGGCTTGCATGCGCTTGCGGCTTTCGCGGAACGATTCCACTACATTGAGTCGTTTCAGTGCTTCTTGTTTGCGCTGATTGGAGGACTCTTTGGAGGCGCGGTCGCGGAGGTCGTAGCTAATGCGGTCGAGATCGAGGTCGCAGAGGAGTTTGTACAGAGCCTCTGAGCCCATGCCGACGATAAACTTGTTGGGGTCGGAGTCTTCCAGTTGGTCGTTGCCTTCAGGAAGATTCTCTTTAATCATATAGTATTCCTCTTCGGTTAGGAGGTCATTCTTTTTGACAGGTACCTCGTTGAGGACAGCCTTACCGGGTTGGAGGACTATATATTTTTCATAATAGATTACCTGCTCAAGCTTTTTGCTGGGGACATCAAGGAGAGTTCCGATTTTGTTGGGCAGGGAACGGAAAAACCAAATATGGGCGACAGGGACTGTGAGTTCGATATGTCCCATACGCTCACGACGCACTTTTTTCTCGGTGACTTCTACGCCGCAACGGTCACAAACGATACCTTTGTAGCGGATGCGTTTGTACTTGCCGCAATGGCATTCCCAGTCGCGGGTAGGTCCGAAAATCTTCTCGCAGAAGAGTCCGTCGCGTTCGGGCTTATATGTTCGATAGTTGATAGTCTCAGGCTTGGTAACTTCACCATAGGAGCGTCTTTTGATAGACTCGGGTGAGGCCAGACTGACGGTTATCGATTTAAAATCATTCCTTAATTGTGATTCTTGTTTAAAAGCCATCTTTTTATTATTGAATTAAGAATTAAGAATAAGATTTTGTCTTTGGGTACTTAATTCTGAATTAATCAAACGTTACCTCAAGACCCAAGCCACGCAGCTCGTGGACCAACACGTTGAACGATTCGGGAATACCGGGAACAGGCATGTTGTCGCCCTTGACGATAGCTTCGTAGGCTTTTGCACGTCCAATAACATCGTCGGACTTGACGGTGAGCACTTCCTGCAAGACATGCGAGGCACCGAAAGCTTCGAGAGCCCATACCTCCATCTCTCCGAAACGCTGGCCACCAAAGTTGGCTTTACCACCGAGGGGCTGTTGTGTGATGAGGGAGTAAGGACCGATGCTACGAGCGTGCATCTTGTCGTCAATCATATGGTGCAGTTTGAGCATATAGATGTAGCCCACAGTTGCAGGCTGGTCAAAGCGTTCACCAGTTTCGCCATCGTAAAGGTAGGTACGACCGTTTTCAGGCAGTCCAGCTTCACGCATGTAGCCATTGATTTGCTCGAGTGTGGCACCGTCGAAAATGGGGGTCTTGAAACGTTTGTTCAATTTCTTACCGGCCCAACCGAGAACAGTTTCGTAAATCTGTCCCAAGTTCATTCGAGAAGGCACACCCAGAGGGTTCAGTACGATATCGACAGGGGTGCCATCAGCAAGGAATGGCATATCTTCGCGACGTACAATTTTAGAAACAATACCTTTGTTACCGTGACGGCCAGCCATCTTGTCACCAATGCGGAGTTTACGCTTCATAGCAATGTAGACTTTAGCCATTTGGACAATTCCACTCGGGAGGTCATCGCCCACGGTGAGGGCGAATTTCTTACGGGTGAAACGGCCGTTTATTTCGCGGTATTTGATATTGTAGTTGTTCAGAAGATCCTTGATAAGATTATTGGTCTCCTTGTCGGAGGTCCACTTATTGGGGCTGACCTCTGTATAATCTATAGCTTTAAGGGCCTTGGAGGTGAATTTAACCTTTTTTGGGATAAGTTCTTCTTTGTGGTTGGTGTAAACACCGTTGGATGTTTTACCAGCCAGAATAATGAGCAGACGGTCGACAAGTTTCTCTTTCAGCTCGGCAAGCTCGTTGTTGAATTCCTCTTCGGGTTTTGCCAAGAGCTCTTTTTCTTTCGCTCTCTGTTTACGGTCACGAACTATGCGGGCAAAAAGTTTCTTGTTGATAACAACGCCACGTACTGAAGGAGGTACTTTCAAAGAGGCATCTTTTACATCACCTGCTTTGTCACCGAATATGGCACGCAGCAGTTTCTCTTCTGGCGAGGGGTCAGACTCACCTTTAGGAGTAATTTTACCAATCAGGATATCTCCTTCCTTAACCTCGGCACCGATACGGATAATACCGTTCTCATCCAGGTCTTTGGTTGCTTCATTGCTCACATTGGGGATATCGCGGGTCAATTCTTCCAAACCGCGTTTTGTTTCGCGAACCTCGAGGGTGTATTCTTCCACGTGGACCGAAGTAAAGATATCTTCACGTACAACACGTTCGGAAATTACTACAGCATCCTCAAAGTTGTAACCTTTCCAAGGCATGAAGGCAACCATCATGTTGCGGCCAAGAGCCAGTTCACCGCCCTGTGTGGCATAACCTTCGCAAAGTACTTGTCCTTTCTTTACCTTGTCGCCTTTCTTAACAATAGGACGCAGGTTGATTGAGGTAGAATGGTTGGTACGTTGGTAGCGAGTGAGCTTATATTCACGTACATCATCATCGAACGATACGAGACGCTCGTTCTCAGTGCGGTTATGACGGATAACAATCTTGGTAGAGTCTACATATTCCACAACGCCATCACCAAGTGCATTGAGCAGCACTCGGCTGTCTTCTGCAACCGATTTCTCGATACCAGTACCCACAATGGGGATTTCCGGATTCAACAGAGGAACTGCCTGACGCATCATGTTGGAGCCCATCAGTGCACGGTTGGCATCGTCGTGCTCCAAGAAAGGAATCAGCGAGGCGGCAATGGATGCAATCTGGTTAGACCCCATATCAATCAGATCGATCTCTTCGGGCGAAACGATTGGGAAGTCGGCCTGACGACGTGCTTTTACACGCTGTGCAAGTATGTTGCCTTCTTCATCCTGTGGGGTGGTTGCTTGTGCCACAGTCTTATTCTCTTCCAGCTCTGCTGTGTAGTAGGTGGGTTCCTCGTCCCACATTACTTTACCGTTCACAACACGGCGGTAGGGAGTTTCGATGAATCCGAGATTATTAATCTTGGCATATACACACAATGAGGAGATAAGACCAATGTTAGGACCTTCAGGGGTTTCAATGGTACATAAGCGACCATAGTGCGTATAGTGTACATCGCGGACCTCGAAACCTGCACGTTCACGCGACAAACCACCAGGACCTAATGCTGAGATACGGCGTTTGTGCGTTACCTCGGCCAGAGGGTTGGTTTGGTCCATGAACTGTGAAAGCTGGTTGGTTCCGAAGAAAGAGTTGATAACCGAAGACAGAGTCTTGGCGTTGATGAGTTCGGTAGGTGTGAACACTTCATTGTCACGTACATTCATTCTTTCGCGGATAGTGCGTGCCATTCGTGCCAAACCAACGCCGAATTGGTTATACAGCTGTTCTCCAGCGGTGCGAACCCTACGGTTCGACAAGTGGTCGATATCGTCCACCTCAGCCTTTTGATTGATAAGCTGTATCAAGTATTTTATAATGGATGTGATGTCAGTCTGTGTGAGCACCCGGACTGAATCGGGAATGTCCAGATTTAGTTTGGTGTTGATTCGGTAACGACCCACTTCGCCAAGGTCGTAGCGTTTGTCCGAGAAGAACAGTTTCTCAATAATGCCACGTGCAGTCTCCTCATCAGGAGGTTCTGCATTGCGCAACTGACGATATATGTATTCAACAGCCTCTTTCGAGTTGTTGGAAGTGTCTTTCTTAAGAGTATTGTAGATGACCGAATAATCAATTCCATCATGGTCTTCTACTTTTACAAGTATAGTCTTGACATCCAGATCAAGAATCTTCTCGATGTCGTCTTCGGTAAGCTCTTTGTCGCGTTCTATGACTACTTCAGTACGCTCCATCGAAACAACTTCGCCAGTATCCTCGTCAACGAAATCCTCTGTCCAAGTGTCCACTACTCTGGCGGCCAATTGCTTTCCGATTACTTTTTTAAGGTTGGTTTTCGACACCTTCACTTCCTCAGCAAGGGAGAAGATATCCAAAATGTCTTTATCCGTCTCATAACCGATTGCTCTCAACAATGTAGTGATAGGCAGCTTTTTCTTTCGGTCAATATAAGCATACATTACATTGTTGATATCGGTGGTGAATTCCATCCAAGAACCTTTGAATGGGATGATACGTGCAGAATAGAGCTGTGTTCCGTTGGAATGGAATTGTGTTCCGAAAAACACACCGGGCGAACGGTGCAGCTGTGAAACAACTACGCGCTCGGCACCATTGATGACGAATGTGCCCTTGGGCGTCATATAAGGTATCATACCTAGATAGACAGGCTGCTCTATAGCCTGAAAATCTTCATTTTCTTGATCGTTGCACGAGAGTTTCAGTTTGGCCTTCAGAGGTACACTATATGTGAGGCCACGCTCTATACATTCCTCGATAGAATAGCGCGGGGGGTCAATATAGTAGTCGAGAAACTCTAACGTGAAATTGTTGCGTGCATCTGAGATGGGAAAGTTTTCTTTAAAAACCTTGAAAAGACCTTCGTCCAGTCGATTGTCAGGGTTGGTTTCTATCTGGAAAAAATCCTGGAACGACTTAAGTTGTATATCGAGAAAGTCGGGGTAACCATATTTGCGTACAGATGCAAAATTTACTACTTCGATAGGTTGATTGTTATCCAAGGGGCTTAATAATTAATATTACACAATAAAGAATGTAAACTGTTAAGTGTTACTGCTCTTTTGAGAGGGATTAGATACCTTTTATTATTGCAAAATCTTGTTTGTCAATTAACTTTGCATAGTAATGAGGAATAGGCACTCCGGCATAACCGGAGGCCCTATTCCTCGCAGAAATCTTATAGTATCAACTATTTGATCTCAACTTCGGCACCAGCCTCTTCGAGAGCTTTCTTCAGAGACTCAGCCTCGTCCTTGCTCACACCTTCCTTAACGGGCTTAGGAGCGTTGTCAACGAGTTCCTTGGACTCTTTCAGACCCAGGCTAGCCATATCCTTAACGGCCTTCACAACACCAAGTTTCTTGGTTGCATCGGGAACACCCTTCAGGATAACGTCGAAGGAGGTCTTCTCCTCGGCTGCGGCGGCACCAGCGGCAGCGGGACCAGCAGCAACGGCAACTGCAGCAGCAGCGGGTTCAATACCATATTCTTCTTTCAGAACATCAGCAAGTTCTTTTACTTCTTTAACGGTTAAGTTTACCAATTCTTCAGCAATAGCTTTAATATCTGCCATGACTTTATTTTTTTTATTGTTTTACAAATTAATTAATTGTTTTGTGGACTTTTATGGAGTCCTAACCATTTCTATTCAGATTTTTCCTCTAATGTTTTCAGGACACCTGTAATTGTGTTGGCACCAGACTGAAGCTGCGAAACCACATTCTTGATGGGAGACTGCAGAAGTGCAACGATATCGGCAATGAGTTCGTTCTTGGACTTGATGTTGACAAGTTCGTCAAGATGTTGCTCACCAATATAGAAACACTCTTCTACATAAGCACCTTTAAGTATAGGCTTTTGTGCTCCCTTCTCATTTGTGCGGTACTCCTTGATCAGTTTAGCAGGAGCGTTATTGGTGTTTGAAAGCATTATGGCTGTCTCTCCTTTAATCACGGGGAACAACTCGGAATAATCTATTCCGGTGCGCTCCATAGCCTTGATCAAAAGAGCATTCTTAACAACTTCCAGCTTCACCTCTTTGCGGAAAGCAGCACGACGCAGTTTGCTAGTCTGCACAGAGTTCAAACCTCCGATATCAGCAATATAGATAAGCGGATAGGCTTTAATCTCTTCGCACAGGCGGTCAATCAGCTGGTCTTTTAGTTCTTTTCTCATAATGACCTTTCCTTAATTTTTAATTACACTGAAGCGGCTTTTGTGTCAACTTTCACTCCCGGGCTCATGGTGCTGCTAATGCAGATGCTCTTCACATAAGTACCTTTTGCAGCAGCGGGTTTCAGCTTGATGATAGCTTGGAGAACCTCGCGGGCGTTGTCAACAATCTTGTTGTTGTCGAAGGAAACCTTTGCAACGGCGGTATGGATGATACCAAACTTGTCGACCTTGAAGTCAATCTTACCGGCTTTTGCTTCCTGTACGGCTTTGCCAACTTCCATTGTAACGGTACCAGTTTTGGGGTTCGGCATCAGGCCACGGGGACCCAATATACGACCGAGCGCACCAACCTTGGGCATTACGTTAGGCATGGTAATGATAACGTCTACATCCGTCCAACCGCCTTTAATCTTGGCGATATATTCGTCAAGACCGTAGTAATCAGCTCCGGCTGCTTTAGCCTCTTCCTCTTTGTCAGGGGTGCAAAGTACCAAAACACGGACAGTCTTACCAGTGCCGTGAGGTAAGGTAACACTACCGCGAACCATCTGGTTGGCTTTACGGGGGTCAACACCCAAACGCACGTCGATATCTACAGAAGCATCGAACTTGGTGTAAGTGATGTTCTTTACAATATCAACGGCCTCTTCCAAAGAGTAAAACTGGTTCTTGTCGAATTTGGCTAAAGCTTCTTTCTGTTTCTTCGTTAATTTTGCCATGAATCTTGTTTTTTGTGGTCATCGCATTGCTCATTGGCTTTGCTACCACTGTTAATACTTTACTTTTTACTTTGTCAGGGGATTCTCGCCCTTGACGGCGATACCCATGCTGCGGGCAGTGCCAGCCACCATGCTCATTGCTGATTCAATAGTGAAGCAGTTTAAATCGGGCATTTTGGCTTCGGCAATCTGTCGCACCTGTTCCCAAGTCACAGAGGCTACCTTCACGCGGTTGGGTTCGGACGAACCTTTAGCGGCTTTGGACATCTCTTTCAACTGAACGGCAACAGGGGGTGTCTTAACTACAAAATCAAAGGACTTGTCAGTATACACAGTGATGATAACAGGCACAATCTTGCCGGCCTGGTCCTGTGTACGGGCATTGAACTGCTTACAGAACTCCATAATGTTCACACCCTTGGCACCCAGTGCGGGTCCCACGGGAGGAGCGGGGTTAGCAGCGCCACCTTTGATTTGCAATTTAATCAATCCTGCAACTTCTTTTGCCATTAATTTGGAATTTTAATAAGGTTGATTAGTTTGTTTTACTATTCTTTCTCCACCTGGTTGAAACTGAGCTCCAGAGGCGTTTTTCTTCCGAAGATTTTGACCGTAACTTTCAATTTCTTCTTTTCGTCATTCACCTCTTCGACAATACCGGAAAAACTGCTGAACGGCCCGTCAATTACCTTGACAGTCTCGCCTACCAAAAATGCCTCTCCGTTCCCGTCCAGTGCTTCAATTTGATCATCCATCTTGCCGAGGATTCTATTAATCTCGTACTGGCGCATAGGGATAGGTTTGCCGCCACCCGATTCACGCAGGAAGTCCAAAACATTTGGAACATTCTGAATCACTGGTATGATTTCATCGCGCAAGTCGGCCTCAATCAATACATACCCCGGAAAGTAGTTGCGATCTTTCACAACCTTCTTCCCGTTTCGTATGGCATAGATTTTCTCTGTGGGAATAAGAACTTGGGGCACATCTTCGCTCCAGCCTCTTTTGGCCATTTCGCTCTCGATGTATTCCTTAGCCTTTTTCTCCTTGCCGCTTACTGCTCTGACGACATACCATTTTTTAGACTGCTGTTCCATGCTGTTACTAAAAGAATAGTGGGTTTATACTCATTCGCCTCATCTTCGCCGAGGGCGAACGTCTTTTCTTGGATATCATCGGCAGGCTTTCGGTCTCAAATTAATTTGGGAAGCAAGACCAATGCCTTACTTGCCGTTTTTATCCAATCAAAGCATAAAAGTATCCAAGTAATCCTTTCCAGCCCATGCTCTGCACACCGAACACTACATCCATGCAGAATACTATAAGGGCCAAAATCAAAGCTGCCACAGCCACAACCACTGCGCTGCTCTGCAACTCTTTAAACGTCGGCCACGACACTTTGTGCACCAGCTCGTCGTAGCTCTCTTTTACGTAATTACCGAACTTAGACATTGTTTCAATTATTTTTTTGCAGGGGCAGAGAGAATCGAACTCCCAACTGCGGTTTTGGAGACCGTCATTATGCCATTTAACTATGCCCCTCTAATAATCTCCCTCCCCGTTGGAAGGGAGATTATAATGCATTTTAGATTATTCAAGAATCTTGGTCACCTGACCGGAACCAACGGTACGGCCACCTTCGCGGATAGCGAAACGGAGGTTCTCGTTCAGAGCGATATCGTTGATCAGATTAACGGTGATGGTCAAGTTATCACCGGGCATAACCATTTCGCGACCTTCGGGGAGAGTGATCTCACCAGTCACGTCGGTGGTGCGGAAATAGAACTGAGGACGATATTTGTTGTGGAACGGGGTGTGACGGCCGCCTTCTTCCTTCTTCAGGATATAGACAGTAGCCTCGAATTTGTGGTGAGGATGAATGGACTTCGGAGCAGCGATAACCATACCACGACGAATCTCGTTCTTGTCGATACCACGGAGCAGCAGTCCGACGTTATCACCAGCTTCACCTTCGTCAAGAATCTTGCGGAACATCTCAACACCGGTAACAACGCTGGTCAGTTTCTCGGCACCCATACCGATAATGTCTACGGGGTCGCTGGTGTGGATAACGCCAGTCTCGATACGACCGGTAGCAACGGTACCACGGCCAGTGATTGAGAAAACGTCCTCGATGGGCATCAAGAAGGGTTTGTCAACTGCACGGGTGGGCAGGGGGATCCAAGTGTCGACAGCGTCCATAAGGGCGTTGACAGCGGAAACACCCATACCGTTCGGGTCTTCGCCATTCAGAGCGGCGAGAGCGGAACCGCGGATGATGGGGATATTGTCGCCATCGAAATCGTAGGAGCTGAGGAGC